>ENA-OXEE01000653-OXEE01000653.1-human-gut-metagenome-genome-assembly--contig:-NODE-653-length-15166-cov-19.953_pt1 | contig 15166 bp, 17 predicted proteins | sample MGYA00249824_ERZ652242 | MGnify/ENA primary metagenome ERZ652242 (study PRJEB26925, sample SAMN05826943) | human gut metagenome | biome: ENVO:2100002; feature: ENVO:00000062; material: ENVO:00002003... | reverse complement strand
GCTCGGAGATGTGTATAAGAGACAGTTTTTTAAGTGTAGTCTTTCTTTTTTTATGTCAATTGTATGGATTTCAACAATGTCCCATTTAGTTGATATATGGAAATGTTTTTATTTTCGTAAGTGGCAAAAGTGGGGGGATTGCCTCCTTTGGGAAAGGTGATGGAACCGGTATTGCAAAGGGACATTTCCTGTTTTTCCAGTTTCCATAAATGGGTATGTCCGTAAAAGAAAGCATCAAATTTTCCTTTAGGCAGGTTGTTTTCATTATAGATATGTCCGTGGGTAAGGAACAATGTTTTTCCGTTGTCTGCAATCAAAGCATAATCAGCCATTATTGGAAAATCCAGCAGCATTTGATCTACTTCAGAATCGCAATTCCCGCGGACTGCAATGATAGGGTCGGTAAAGTGGTTTAGGAGTTCTGCTATGCCTTTGGGATTTAACCCGTCCGGTAAACCGTTTCGCGGACCGTAGTTCAGAATGTCGCCTAAGATGCAAAGCATGTTGCATTGTGCTTTCTCGTAAAAATCTAAAACCTGCTGTAGGCGTGGCAAAGAGCCATGAATGTCGGATATAATTAAATATTTCATCTTGTAAAGTTTCTAAAAACATTTTTCTCTTGCAAAAATAGAAAGATTCAAAGAAAAACAAAGTTTTTTTTCTTTATTAAATTTTTTACGGATAAGTTTAATTTTTGTCTGTATATTCACGTTTTTAGTTTGAATAGTAACAAAAGCATAGTTTGAGGCTTTTGAAGAACTATAAAATCTGCCTATTTTCGTCTTAAATCTTAAATAAACGAAGGTATGATAAGTAGAAAAATTTTATTTGTAGCAATGCTCTCTGCCTTAGGATTGTCGTCATTTGCACAGATGACGTCCGATCACATTTACTTTGGTGTGAAAGGCGGAATGGAGCTTTCGTGGGCGAAGTATTCCGAGTTGAAGAACCGTGATCCGAAGATGTTGTTTGGAGGCGTCGGAGGCGTATTTGCTGAATTCGAGTTTGGCGAGAGCCGTTTGTTCTCACTTCGTCCGGAAGTGAACTGGCTTTCTCGCGGAACCAAAATCAGTGATAGTGATTTAGACTATAAGCTGAAGCCTAAGTATGTGGATGTGCGTTTGCCTTTCGTTTTCAATTTCGGTGATTATGAAAGCGTGCGTCCGTATATGTATGTCGCTCCGATAGTGGGGTTTGTTAGGGGCGGTACTATCTCGTTGACCGAAAACGGGTTGGATTATAAAGTAGATGTATCGGAGGCGAATATGGCTGGCACTTATTTTGCGGGTGCAATCGGTGCGGGTGTGAAGATTCCGATATTCTTGAACAATAACAAACGCTTGCAACTGGCGTTTGAAGCGAATTATCAGCATGGCTTTACCGATACTTATAGCGATATGGAAAAGAACGGTGAGGCGATTGCGGTCAATCGTTTTTGGTATGATATCCGGGGTAACCGTAAGCTGCATGGGTTAGAAATAACCGCTTCATTGTCTGTTCCTTTGAGCATTTTCAAGCGTGCGCCGAAGAAGAAAGCGCCCGCTCCGGTTTATGTTCCGGAACCGGTAGTGGTGGAAGAAAAGCCGGTTGTGGTAGAAGAGAAACCGTGCTACACGTTGGAAGAAATTATGGAATTGCTGGGTAAGGGTGAATCGATTACCGGAAAGACCATTTGTGCGATTGATATCATCAACTTTGAATTCGACAAGAGCGTCATTAAGAAGGAATCGTATCCGTATCTCGACAAGATTGCGCGCTTGATGAAGAATACGCCGATTCATGTGGTTGTAAGAGGGCATACAGACAATGTGGGTAGTGCCGATTACAATATGGAGCTTTCGAAAAAGCGTGCAGAGGCGGTTTACAATTACTTGTTGGATGCCGGAGTAGATCCCGGTCACTTGTCGTATGAGTATTATGGCATGACCCGTCCCATTGCGACAAACGATACTCCCGAAGGCCGTTTGATGAACCGTCGTGTAGAATTTGATATTACCGAATAATATAAAGGAGGAAAGATTATGAAAAAGATAAATGCAATAATTAATAGTTTTGCGTTTTTATTGCTGGCTGTGTTGATGTCTGCTTGTAATAAAGACGGCATTGAAACCATTGTGATAGAAGACGGCCAGCCGAGCGTGGCGCAGATGATAATCGGTACGTGGAATCCGGACAGAGGAGAAATAGTCGATGAGGAAGGGAATGTAACCGAAGAGATATCTTCGAGCGACATGGGCGGATTGACCATCAACGATGGAGGAGAGATCGAGACTGACGGAGGTCCTCATACTCCAGGAGGAATGCACGAAGGGGGCAGTTCAGACTGGAATGTAAATGAAGGGAATCCGCAGAAACCGGGCGTAAGCGGAGGCACTGGAGGCGGAACGGGTTATGACGGTGAAGGTCCTTGGGTAAACATCGGAGGGGAGCGTTGGTATATTTTCCAGCTTACCGACCATATCTTGATTATCTACCGAATTTATGACGGTTACATCATTATCTATTATTATTATCGTGTAGGTGATTACAATGAACCTGAACCGGTGCCAGGCATTGAAGTCATTACAAACGAAGTGGATGTTTCATCGGACTATATATTTGTGACAGGTAGCATTAGTGTAGAAGCGGAAGGTTATTTCTTGGTTTCTACATCTTCGGATATGTCTAATGCGGAACACTACTATGCCGAAATTGATCCTAAAGGAAGTGATAATCCTGCAGATTGGGAATATTATTGTGGGCTTGGTGAATTGCAGCCTGAAACGACTTATTATGCCCAACTTTGCGCTATGGTCGGAGAGAATGAAGTGCGAGGAAATATTGTATCGTTTACTACCTTGGATAGGTCGCAGTTGTCTCTTAATTCCGTTACTTATACTCCTTGGGGAGGGAATCAGACAGATTTTGTAAATGAAATTCCTCTTGGCTGTTTCTTATTGCATGGCAATTTGCAGGGAGATATTTGGCAAAATAATTTAATGGTTTCTTATGATTTTACAAATAAAGTATGGAATATGCCAGTATCGGATTATACAGAAGGAGATGCAGCATTGATAGCGTATTGGCCTTATCAGCAACAAGCCAATCCATGGGAATTTGTGGTTTATAATGGAACCGATTATATGTATGGTACGTGTGAAGGATTGACTAGTTCTAATCGTGAAGCAGATATTTACTTGAACCATGTGATGGCAAAAGTAAACTTTAGCATAACAATAGAAGAAGGATCTTCTTTTGACGGAACGATAAATAGGGTTGTAATAGGAAATAATAATGATCCGGCAACTTATGATCGTTATCGAGCCATTCCTTGGGCAGGTCATGTGAACATGACTACCAATACACTTACACCTATATATAATAGTCATGATGGTGTATGGCTGGATTGTGCCATTCGTCCGAGTGCCGATGCGCAGGTGGTAGAGACATTTATGGTTCCTACTAAATTTAGTGCAGGGAGTGCTTATGTACAATTGTTGTGTGGTAATAATAATGTCCTTTCATCTAATTTCTCTGAAGATGTTTCTTGGGAACCCGGACGTGAATATACTTATAGGTTGGTTATTACAAACCATGGATTGCAAATATCTAAAGGAGAAATTATTCCGTGGGAAAACAATATGCAAGGTGAAATTATTGTAGGTAATGATAATTATGTAGAATAGGTAAAACAGAATCAGTTATGAAATCAATAAAGACTATAATCGGCGTAACATTGCTTATGTTGGGAGCGATAGGTTTCGCTTCGTGCAGCCAAGAGGATGATGATGTCGTCATTCAAGAGAAAGGTAATCTGTTGAAAATACGTACCAGTGTGGCAGATTCGCGTGGAGTCATTACAGGTACAACTTTCCAGCAGGGAGATGAAATAGGTATCTGTGTGACTACAGTGGATGGGCACGATTATACAGGCAACAGCCAGAATATACGTGCTACATACACCGGATCAGACTGGCGATTGGAACGGGATGTGGAGTTGCGTGAAGATGAAGCTATCGTATATGCTTATTATCCGTACAATGCCAATGCTACGGATTCTATTGATATCTATCTGAATCCTACAACTACTCCTGAACAGATTGACTATCTACAAGGCAGTTGCCAAGGAGTTAGCATCAACAACACAACGGCAAATATTCGTTTCAATCATGCCTTGACAAGATTGACGTTTGCGGTTACGAAAGGATTGAACGATGTGGGAGAAGGAGTGATTAGCCGTGTGCGGATAGAAAATAAATTGATGTATTATATGGGACAATATGTAGGGGAACAACCTACGAAACGGGATACCAAAATTGCCACCAGTGGAAAAATGAGTATCAAAACAGGCGAAAAGAGAAAAATAACAAGTGAAGAAGATTATTTCGTTGAAATACCGGTAAATTGTACTATAAATACCTCAAAAGCACAAAATATAGATATTCTGTTACTTCCTGTTTTTTATTCATCATTACAAATCAATGTATGGCATGGAGGCGGTATTGGTGTTATTTTAACAATTGATGGGAAGGAATATGAATTCCCCTTGTCGGCTAACGTTAATCATGGATCTGAAGGTTCGGTTATTTCCACTTATTCATGGGAGGCTGGTCAGCAATATACGTATCCTATCGTGGTGAGCCGAACGGAAAATCTAGTACCAGATACTTCTGCAGGCGAAGCCGTTTACATGGGATTTGATGGAGAAAATGGTAAGCCTTTGTATTGGTCTACCTGCAATTTGGGTGCTTCTTCTCCCGAAGATTATGGCGGACTTTATGGTTGGGCTGACCCGACAGGGGAAAAAATATCTGAAAATTTGGATGAGTATCCCAGTGCAACACCTCCTGCTGATATTAGTGGAACGGAATATGATGTGGCGCGTGCTATGTGGGGAGGAAATTGGCGTATTCCAACGAGTGGTGAATTAAGCGATTTAGACCGAAATTGTACGGTGGAATGGATTACGCAAAATGGTGTGAAAGGCTGTTTATTTACGAGTAATATAAATGGTAATACATTGTTTTTCCCATATAGTCCATCTCGGAATGGGACAGAAATCAGATGGAGTGAATGGGATACGGTTTCGGGCACCTTCCATCAAAGTAGCTTATATTGGAGCAGTACTTTAAACAAAGATGAACCTGAGCATGCCAGTTGTTTCTATTTTGATAATGATGGAAATTGCTGGATTGCTCGAGGAGGGGAACGGTGTGATGGATATTCTATCCGTCCGGTAACAAACCAACCTTGAATATGCTATACTTTAAGTGTGCATTTTGTATATGCGTCACAGCATGCAGGACACATACCGCGCATAGTATAAAACAAAGAGAAATTTATGCAAATTAGTTCTCTCTTATACATATAGTAAGCCAAAGAAAGGAGGTTGCTCGGATAGGTAACCTCCTTTAAATTTTGTTTGGAAAATTCTTAGAATTCAGCTTCTTTCTATTATTTAACCCATTTAATTGGGGGGTATTTCAATTTGGAAGACAAAGTGAAAAATGTGTATTGCTGGGGAGGATAGTCTTCTTTTCAATATCAGTTTTTAAATTTTGGGATGCAAATAAACCGGACAACCTCTCTTTATTTTTATTCATTCTCTTCTTTCAGATCCTGCAGCTGCTGTTTTATATCATTTACAAAATCATTTGCCTGTTCCATAATATCATCGAATTGCTTTTTCAGTTCCTCATGATTGAACTCGGCGGCTTTGTCTGACATCTCTTCTGAGAATTTTTCCAGTTCTTTCCGTTGGTCTTCGGTCATGTTTTCCAGTACTTTTTTGCCTTTTTCATTGATGCTGCGGTATTCTTCGCCTACCCGTTTCCAGTCTTCTTCCGTATAGGTAGATGCATTTTTGAGAGTTTCTTCGGTCAGGTTTTTCATGTCGTTCACGTAATCTTGGGCACTGTAGCTGGAGCAGGCACTTAGGCACATTCCAGTAAATCCGACTGCAATAGCGAGTTGTGTTAGCTTTTTCATATAGTTGATGTTTTTGAAGTGAATGATTCCTTTCTGATTTCCCAGTCGGTCAGCGTATGCTTCTCGCTGTCGAAGTTGATGCCTACCTTTACTATCGGAAGCCCGCAGAGCGCAAAGCGTTCGGGATATTGTTTTAAGTCGATTTGCCGGATGGCTTCATCGGCATTCTTGTTAAGCTTCAGTTCGATAATATATAAGGTAGAATGTGTGCGCATTACTACATCGACTCTGCCTTGTGGGGTACGCACTTCCACGTCTGTAAAGTTTCCTAACAGCGTAAAAATCAGGTAAATCATTTGCTGGTAGTGCCCTTCGTAGCGGGTGTTTTCGCAATAGGGTACGGTAGACAGTACAGTCTGCATCAGCCGGAGTGCCCCGTCCATATCATCGAAATGGATGCATTCCGCCATTTCACCCACTAACGTGTTCAATTGGGCGGGACGTTGCACATAGTTGATGAGCAGGCTTTTCATCAGCCCGATGCGTACTTCCTTATTGGGAATATCCAGTTGGTATAATCCGGAGAAAGCGGAATAATTCTTGATGGTCAGGTATCCGCTTTGATAGAATAGTGGGGTGATGTCGGTCATTCGTTCGGTAGGTGCATCAAAATCCGCTGCTTCACACTTCCGTCCGCCTATCTCCTGCGGGATTACCTTGTATTTGTTCAGCATTTCTATCAGGTAGGTCGGTGTTCCGCTTCCGAACCAGAATGATTCTATTTTCCCTTTGCTTAGTGCAGCCATCAGGCTGAACGGGTTATATATGTCGGGCGATGGCCAGGCGAAATGATATCCGTCATAATACGATTTCAATTGTTGCAAGGCATCTTCCTTTGTAGTCTCCAATCTGTCGGCGAACAATGCGATGTCGGCATCCATCTGCGTTCGCATTTCTTCTTCCGTGATGCCGCAAATGGCAGCATAGTTTGCGTCCATGCTGATGTTTTCGATGTTATTCAGTTCGCTGAAGATGCTGAGTTGCGAGAACTTGGTGATACCGGTCAGGAAGACGTAACGCAGGTATTTGCCGCACGCTTTGAGCGGGCTGTAGAAGTTGCGCATCACGTTGCGCAGGACAGGCAAATCTTCTTCTTCGTGCATCACGTCCAACAATGGTGCATCGTATTCGTCAATTAGGACTACGACTTCACAATTGTACTTCGCATACGCGTTCATTATCAAGTCCGTAAGCCGGATATTGGGGTCCGTAGTATTTTGCGGATTGATTCCTAAACTTTCCTCATTTATTTGAAGAAGATGGTGAAGGTACCGGATTAAGGCATCCTTGTCCAAATGCTTACCCAAACTCATATCGAAGTGCAACACAGGATAGGCAGTCCATTCCGTTTCCAACTTTTCGATGGCAAGCCCTTCGAAGAGTTCTTTCCGTCCTTCGAAATAGCATTGCAAGGTATCGGTAAGCAATGACTTGCCGAAACGGCGCGGACGGTTCAGGAACATGTATTTGTTGTCGGAATGCGTCATGCGGTAGACGTATTCGGTTTTGTCGACATACATATAGTTTTCCCGGCGGATAATCGAGAATACCTGGATGCCATACGGGTATTTTCTTCGTTCGAGTGGTTTCATACGCATGATTTATATTGATACTTTACAAAGGTAGGTTATTTTTTCCAGTTGTACAATAATTATGATTGAAGTTACGTTGTTGAGAGTTTTTCTAACTTATGTCAGATTAGTCTTTTGACGCATCCTGTTATCAAGACCGGATGTTTTCATATATACGCAACATTCGCCGTTTGTTAGTTTGACATGCCTTATTCTAATTCTCATCAATAACAAACGACAACCCCTGTCCCATCAAAGCCGTGATTAGCATCCATTGAGACGCAAGTTCACGACACCTTGTTTTCTATTCTTCAAGCCGGTTTAGGCGTTTGTAAGGCTTCCGGCACATTGATTTTTAGCTTAGAAATACGTTCCTGTTCTTTCAGTTGCCATTCCTTGTATTGGGTGAAAAGCGTCATGTGGCATTGTTTTTCACGTTCCAGTTCCTGCTTGAACCAATGGGTGTTTTCTAAAGTCTGTTTCTCGGCTTGTTTTTTTATGGTGAACTTCATTTTGTTCAGTTCCCGTTCAGCCTGGCGATGCCATTTTTGAAGTTCGAAAAACACATCTTCTGCTTTTTGCGGGTCAACGGAAGGGACATGAGCGTAAATCAGTGTGTCTTTTCCATTGCCATTGGTGCTGTAAGGCTTTATCATTCCGTTTTGAAGTTCCTCACGAGCTGAAGAGAATTGGCCTCCGGGATGGATGTATTTCCCAATGGTAGCAGCTATGGCTTCCAGTTGCAGGTAGCGGTTACGCTCTTTGATATTCATCTGAGCGATTATATCCGCTTCTGTCGTTTCCTTCGGATATGATGGATTGGAAGGTGTTTCAACTCCTTGAAGCGCACACCATTCTTCAAACGTCAGGTTCGCCGCCCGTTTCAATTCCTTGTCTTTAGCCTTGACTGCTTCCCTCATCCAAGCGCAAAAGGCATTCATCGATGCTATTTCTTCTAAAATAGGACGTACCTGATTCAGCATATTCTCGTCATAACCGACACATACGGTTTTCCCCGATTCGGAAGTCGAGCCCACAATATCAACTTTCGTGGTCACAAAAGTCATGTTTTTCAACTTAGCCTCATTCCCAGCTATGACTTCTTGTGCCAAATCCGCCAAATGCGATGCCGATGTGGAAGTCAGCCCGTGATTGTCAAAGAATATTTCATTAATATTATTCATGCCGTTTTATTAATTAGTGAGTTTGATTATACGAAGACAAACAAAGATACACTGCATTGATTTAAAATATTGGCACGTTCTTGTATTCCCCATATCACCTCTATATCCTGTTTTGTTAAATTGTTCAAACAATCAGCCATGCCCTCAAGTTCTTCCATCATAAACGGATATGAAGGATTGAACGAGACAGACAGAATTATGGCTGACATCACAGTTGTCTCTTGTTTCCTTATTTCCTCCATAGCAGTTTCAATTTGAGCGGAAACCGAGATGCGGGCATCAACGGTTATCTGCATTACGAGTTTATACTTATCAGCGAATTTTCTGAAATCATTCAGATCTAAATTAATCAATCCTTTTGCTTGGGCTACATTGATGAAATAATCTTTTGTTATTTCCTGTTCATCCTTGATAACTCGTATCAAATCTTCTCTACTTGATTCTTTCATTTCTATTTACTATTAAAAACCTATTCTTACCCACCGCTCTTCCGACATTTCTCCGTTAAGCGAGACAAGCAGGAAAAAAATAAGGGTAAAAACAATACATGCCCAAATGATTGCGGCAACCTTTTTCCGTTTCATGTCCATGAAGGCAGAAATAAGACATTCCCAAATGAACATGACAATATTCTCTCGTTTCATTTTGTTCCTCCGTGAAATGTCCTATTCATATTTTTTTGTGCAATCTCTTCCGTTCCGCCAAAGTAAGTGATTTCCCACAGCAAGCCTGCGACAAGCTCTTGTGGCGTGATCACGATATCTTTTTCTACCACCACTTCCATACCAGCTATTTCCGACCACGAAGGATAGCAGGCCATAGGACAGTTAAGGTGATTGTCCGCTTTGTCGTATACAGAGCAATTCATATCTATCATCGGGCTACAGGTTTCCCAACGCCATCCCAAACGGATGTAATATGGGGATGGTTTCACCTCCAATGCTTGCACTTTCTGATAAATTCTTTCCCACTTGTCCAAATCAAGTTGTTCCACCAACTTCGGTTCGTTGGTCTTCCATAAATTCAGGAATGCCGACCTTATTTCGGCAAAACCGAATTGCGAAAATAATTCCTTGAATGTCATAATGTCTATCTTTAGAGTAATAAATTCCCTCAACCCACCCTCGTTCTTCTATTAAGACAATCGGCACAAGGTAATGCACAATAATCTTCCCCCAAGGGTCGTGTACGCTATGCGTTTGTACGTTGTGCCGGAGATGCGCGATAATAACCATGCTTCTACCAGCTGCCACCTTGGTTTGTTGCCCATGTCATGCGACAAGGAAGTGCCGCCATTGTCTGATACAAAGAAAGACTACACCTTTTATATTAAATTAAGTCTACCGCCCAGTTCAAGCTTTGCAGCCTCATATCCAAGTTCCGAAGCTGTTTGGAATAGTTGTCCGTGGTTTTCCTCAGTTCTCCTACGTCCACCGTGCGGACATATTTTATCTCCAGTCGTGCGTAACGCTCGTTCTCGACTACATGTTTCAAGAGGTCGCGCATAACCGACAGGCGCAACTTCAGCGCATCCTTACGGGCAATCATTTGAGTGAGGGTTTCACCATCGTGCAAGGTTTGCATGTTGGTGCGGTTAATTCGATAGACTATTTCCTCGAATTGCGAAAGGCATTCATCCAGTTCTTTATACAATTCGTTTACGTTCTCAGAAGGTTGGTCACCTTCCTGTACTTTCGCGCTGTACTTCAACCGACTCTTCAATTGGTCGATTCTGTTTTGCAAATCGGCGCGGATGCTTAATGCTTCTGCCAGTTTCATTGTATACCTCCATTTGGTTTGATGCTGCAAAGTTCAGTCGCGAAAGTGCCAAATCGAAGCATAAGTTGAATTTTTTTGTAGTAAGCGAAAAACTATTTACCTGTGCTTCAATTCAGCACATGATATCGCTACCTTTGTGACAAAATAATAATGCCGTTTATGAAATATAACGAGGTTAGTGACACGTTGTCGCATGCAGGTCGCCTTGACTCAATCATTGTGGCGCAATGTCCTATCATCAGCGGTACGATGTATGCCGTGCGGTTCGCCCAAGAGTATGACGGTGACTGCTTCGGATGGGAAAACAATATTTATGCCGTCCGATATGACACGCAGAATGAACTGAACTCCGGAAACAAGTTCTTGTTTGATTACAACCTTGCCATACCGATCAACCTCAATCAAAAAGTAACATTGGGACAACAAAACCAACTTATATAATAACATATTAATAAATAAGCAGTCATGACACTAAAAGAACTATTGACACAAGTCGGCTTCGATGAACTTCTTCCGTATCTGAAAAAACACGAGCCGGAACATCTTGATGACATTTACTCCTTTCGCGAGGCGTACGACATCCTCCTCGGCATGGAGCCGGACAAGGATTTCAAAGGGGAAGCCCGCGTGGAATGGTCGGGCGGAGTGTATGAAGGTGAACAGAAATGGATTGGCGTGCATCATCTGGATGACAATGTCTGGGAAAAGGAATTGGCCAAAGAAATCATCGTGGCCGATGACGTGCATCTGTCCCTTGCAGAACTGGCCATGCATTGTCTTTGGGAAATCACGTATTGGGGATTTTCTCCGGCGGAAATCAGAGAAGGTTGGCAAGAACGCTTGGGGCACAAGCAACCTGTCAATCCCTACGAAGTGGCTTTGGATAAACTGGAAGAAAGCATCTGGCGGCATCAGACTCCGCAGCGATTGCGCTGTAAAGGTCCTGAAGGTGAAAGATGCACCCGCGTCGAATTCCCGTTAAAGTGGGGGGATAACCGCAAGAACCGCTCCAAGCGGAAGCGGGAATACCGTCAGGACAAGCGGGAGGAGTACCTGCGCAAGATGGCTGCCCGCGAGAACTTGGTAAGAATGCTTTCCGCCGAAGGAAGCAGCTTCCGGCGGGGCGATGTAGATTTCCTATTGGGCATTGAGTATGGCACACGGTATGATTACCGTTCAGTGACGAAGGATGTCGATGCCCGGTTGGATTATATCCTTGAGTCAATGACCCGTTACCAGCAACTAGACCTTACGAGATACGATGAAGCCGTTGTTTTCGTCCGTTACCCTGCTTGCTACCCACAGAATGAGATAGAGCTTGAAGCGTTCCGTAAATCCGTGATGCAATGTTTTGGCTACTCCGACATACTATTTGGTACGTTGGTAGAGGGGCATGAAGAAGTGGAAATAAGAGTTACGCTGTTATTGTACAAGAGGTGATTCGTACCATCAGAAAGGGTATTTTGCCCTTTCTGATGGTTATGGACTATAACATTTATTCCCACCATTCCTTCATCTTGTAAAGACGTATCAGATAATACAGCCGCTCCATCTTGCGGACATAGATTTGCTTTCCATAAAAGAACTTGTCGAGAGAACTGTTTTCTTCATCCACCGATATTGGGGCTTCCATGTAATCGCAGACCATTGAGGATGTCACTACATCGCCGACATTTCGGATGTTCATTCGCTCGATTTGCTTCCGGGAAATGTTTAAGCCGTCATCTTTGATATGCTGCAGCAGGTTGATGCAAATGTCAATCCAACGGTTGAACCCGAAGTTTCCATTCTCGTCCGCTATCAGCGAATGTGAGAAGTAAGCCCTCATGCAGCGCAGTTTGGCGTACTCCAATTCGTATAGGTATTGCCAGTCATATTGCGGGTCATGGGCAGCGTGTTCCACTAACTCGTCAACGAGCGGTTGCAGGTGTTCTTTTTTCCATTCGTTGAAACGCTTGTGGTGATACCACAAACCACGTTCATAACTTGCAGCAGCCATTTTTTCGACGTTCCTTTCTTCTTCCGTAGGTTTATGTCCGTTACTGTAGTTGTATGTGTTCCATTCTGCAAACACCGTTACCCATTGTTCAAACTCCTCGTCAGAATGCAATTCTTTCGGTATGTGCATTCCTCGTCTTAACAAGTCCTTTTTCTCCTTTGGCGACAAATGAGACACGTCGGCCAAGGGATAGTCATAATTGTCTTGATTTAGCCCTGTTAATTCTTTGGATTCGTCCATATTATTCCGCTGCTTTGAAATTATTTTATGAAAGGATACGTATCTTTAATTGTTTCTTTTCGTCTTCAACCAACTTGTCCCATAAGCGGGAATATTGCAGAGTAGATGCCGGAATATAATCCTGATATTTCTCTAGGAAGTCCATGCAATACAATTCGTCCCAGTGATAGCAGTCAATGATTTCATTCCAGTCCCAATAGTCGGCAAATTGCTCCAAGAGCACGGGAGTCAATTCCACATTGGAATTCCCCGACAATTTAGACTAATTCCAATAATTCTTGTATCTTCCCAGATTCTCCGCCGTAAACAGATGCTTGTTATCGGAACCGGAAAGCTCCTCCCAATCTACTTTATTCTTGAACTTCTCTATCATGTATACGGTCCAAAGGATGTTTCTGTTGCCGGAAATTTCTTTCCACGACACTTTGTCCTTGTACTTTTCCAGCAGTTGCTCGTTCCAAGCAAAGTCGCCCGAAAGTTCCTTCCAAGCGGCATCTTCCAATACTTTCGCCATAAAATCGTTGCTTAAATTCTTTGTTACCATAATACGTTAATGTTTAGAAGTTTATCATTCATTCTGCTGCAAAGTAAAGAGCGTTAAATGCCAAAACGCGGCATATCATAAAAAGAAATGCAGGAAAAAGAGAAAATTTAATATTGAGCTACGATTTGGCACAAGGAAATGCGTAACTTTGTGGCATAACCATTAAATGACAGCAATATGGCAGCAAATCTTTTTGGACGATACGTATGGCTGATGGACATCTTGCGCAGGTACAAACGGCTGACGTTTCAGGAAATCAATGAGCTTTGGCAGGAAAGCGGATTAGGCTATGGCGAGGAACTGCCTTTGAAGACCTTTCATAACCACAAAAAAGCCATCAAAGACATCTTCGATGTATATATAGAGTGCGACCGGAAGGACGGATACCGTTATTACATTGACGAGCCGGAACGCATAGAGGGTAACAACCTGCGCAGCTGGCTCATCAGTTCATACGCTACATTGAACCAAATCCAAGCGGATAACAAATTGGAGGATCGGATTATATTTGAAGAAATCCCTTCGGGACAAATATGGCTTACATCCATCGCCGAGGCTATGCGTCGCAATCATGTGTTGAGCATCACGCACCAAGGTTTTGGCAAACCGGAACCCAGCACATTTGAGATTGAACCATATTGCCTAAAAGTCGTGAAGCGTCGTTGGTATGTGGTGGCACGCAGCCCGTACTATTCGGAGCGGAACAAAGAAAAAGGCATCAAGCCCGCCGATGTCTATCGGGTATATGCCCTCGACCGTATTTCAGACATTCAGGATACGGGCAAGACATTCAAAATGAAGAAGAACTTCAATATCAATCACTATTTTGAAGGATGCTGTGGAGTAATCACATCGAATGAACCCATACAGCGCATTGTTCTTTTGGCTTATGGCGGTTTTGCCGATTATCTGCGTACCTTACCCTTGCACGAATCACAACGGGAAATAGAAGGCGATGATGAGTCCACACTCTTTGAATATCATCTAAAACCGACTTTCGACTTCTATCAGTTGGTTCTTGCCCAAGGCGACCAGGTAGAAGTGCTGGAGCCGGAATCCGTGCGCAGCGAAATGCGCAATTTTGCAAAAAACATGTTGGACTATTACACTTGGAAAGAGGAGGAGAAACCATGCAAGGAATAAATTTCATCGCCATTGATTTTGAGACAGCCACGGGCAAACGTGCTTCCATCTGTGAAGCCGGGATTTGTGTGGTGCGTGACGGAAAGATAGTAGAAACCCGTTCGTGGCTCGTCCGTCCGCAAGGCAACATGTACAGCTATTGGAACATGCAGATACACGGTATCCGACCGAATAATACCGTCAATTCACCGGAATTCCCGGAAGTTTGGGCAGAAATCAGCGAATATTTGAAAGACATTCCCGTGCTTGTGGCTCACAATGCCGCTTTCGACATCGGCTGCATCCGTCACTCATTGGAGCTTTACGGCATGGAGAAGCCAGATATCTCTTATTATTGTTCCCTCCGTGCCGCCCGCAGGCTTTATAACTTCGGTTGCAACAGCCTGGACTATCTCTGTGACCAATTCAAGATACCTTACGGACAACATCACCGAGCAGGCAATGATGCCGAGATGTGCGCACGGCTGTTTCTAAGGGAGATACAGGATGCAGGCGAATTGAAAAAGGTGGAGAATTGTGGAGGGAAACTATAAATGCAGCTACTTTTCATCAGACAATATAGGTGTCATAATCCTGATAAAAGAAAGGGGAGCTATGTATGTCAATTGTTTCTATGCAAAATAAATGATTTAATTAATAAAACATGTTTATATGAAAACAGAATGGACGTTGAAAGAAATGTCGAATTGGACAAGGATCGATTCAGAAGTAAAAATCCCGGCTATACAACGAGGGTTAG
>ENA-OXEE01000640-OXEE01000640.1-human-gut-metagenome-genome-assembly--contig:-NODE-640-length-15423-cov-5.89576_pt1 | contig 15423 bp, 14 predicted proteins | sample MGYA00249824_ERZ652242 | MGnify/ENA primary metagenome ERZ652242 (study PRJEB26925, sample SAMN05826943) | human gut metagenome | biome: ENVO:2100002; feature: ENVO:00000062; material: ENVO:00002003... | reverse complement strand
GGCGATTCTCAGCCGGCGGACACTGTCGAACAGCATGCTGAAGTTGCCCAGCCTGAAGCCGCCCGGGAAGCCGAAGCCGCTCAATCTGAAAACACCCAGCCTGAGACCGCTCAGCCGGCAACCGCCCAGTCTGAAACCGACCAGCCGGCAGCTGACGTACCGGACGATCAGCAGCGGACCGCAGCCGAAGCATATCAAGAAGCCACCGCAGCAGGCGTAGCAGACCAGCAGCCGGCTGCCGAAACCGCCCAGCAGTCGGTATCCGAAGCATATGATATCGACTCCACGGGCGTACACACTCCGGTCTTCGAGCCCGGCTCGGTGTTCGAGCGTGTGGCCAAGGGCGAGCTGAAAGCACAGGAGCCGGCAGTCGAAGTCGATGGCCTGACCTCTGACGAGGCAAAAACCACGCAAGATTTCAATGTTCAATTCGAAGTCGCCCGTCATCCCGAATTGCTGGCGTTCCTCGCCATGAATCCGTACCTGTACGACGACATGTATTCTTGGCTCGCCGCCCGTGGCGAGGCCGATATTGACGAAGCCCTGTCTCACAACAAGGGCTATCAGGAATACCGCGAAGCGGTTGGAAAGTGAGTCGAGAGATGACCCAGAGCCAGACTCAGAACCAGAATCTCACGGAAGGTCTGAATCGCATCCGTCGCTGGCGTGACCAATACCGCAGCATGCAGCCGCCATCGCCGCTCGAGGATGTGAATCAACTGGCCGCGAAGCTGGAGATGACCCATGCCCATCCCTCCGGCATCGCCCAGCTGTTCGCTTCCGGCCATGTCCGGTTGGATTCGTTGTTCCGCGACACGGGTGTGCTTAAGGCCGCCGAACGCCATATTGGGCGCGTGCTGGATGACCAGGCCGCCAAACGCAGGATTTCCGGCGTGGCGGAGTTGTCGCTCGTGGTCGGCGTGGCCACGTGGAAGGGCAACGCGCTGCCGGTGCTGTTGTACCCGGTGAGCGTCACGATCGAGGATGATGGCTTGTCGACCACCATTCGATTCACCGGTCGCGTGGCCCTGAACGTCGCGTTCGTCAATACATTGCGTGAGCAGGGGGTGTTCCTGGATGAGGATTCCCTGTTTGACGGTGCCAGCTATGACAGTGGCACTCCCGAAACTTCCGCGATGTTCGCCCGTATTTCGTCCGAAGCGTCGGAGCGTATCTCCGACTTCGCCATCGAGCGCCAGATTGTGCTCGGATGCTTCATGGACCCCTCGTCGCAGATGATCAGCGAAAGCCGACAGTTCATCGACCAGCTGGAGAACGGCCCCACCGGCAATGTGCTGTTGGACGCGCTTGCCGGCGACGAATCCGCCCGCACCGCGCTCAAAGATGCCAATATTCCGCAATACAGTCCTTTCGACGTAGACCCGCATGCCGAGTACGAAGTCGGCGATGTGGACAATACGGTGCGATATGCCGCGTCACTTGCTGCCAATGGCCATAGCATCGTGGTCGACGGCACCTTCCCGAAGGGCACCGCGGAGCAGGCTGTGGCCATCGCATCGCGCTGCCTGATGAATGGTCGTTCCGTGCTGTACGTGCCCGGCGTGGCCGAGCAGAAGCGTCTGTTCATCCAGACGGCTTCCGCCAATGAGATGAAGGCGCAGGTACTGGATGTATCCGATGAACACGCCAACGCCGCGCTTGATAAGCAGCTGATTGCCGCAGTCGGATTCCAACCGGGAGTCGCCACCCAGCGATTCGACCAGCTGGCCGACGAACTCGTGGGCGTGCGTTCGCGCTTGACCCGCTATCTGGGCGACCTGCACGGGGGCAACGATAAGTGGAATGTGTCCGCATACGAGACCATTCAGAATCTGGCCCGTATCTCCGTGCTCCCGACGCACCCTGCCACCCACGTTCGACTTGACGAGTCAAGTGCCCTGAGCATCGCCAACGATATTGACACATGGATCGGCAAGATGGAACGCGCCGGCGAGCTCGGCGAATACACCATCGGCCCGGAAGACACCGCATGGTACAAGGCGTCCATCACCACTGAAGAACAGGCAGTAACCGCCTACCAGCGCGTGGACGATTTGCTGCGTCGCTTCCTGCCCGCCACCCGTGAGCAGGTGGCACGCACCGTGCAGACCTGCGGATTCCCGGTTCCTCCCACCACCCGCGAGTGGGAGCGTCAGGTTACGGTTTTGAAGAATCTGCGACGAGTGCTTGACGTGTTCCAGCCGGAGATTTTCGAGCGAGACATCAGCTCCATGATCGAGGCCACCAAGCCGAAGAGCCAGCGCAAGGCCGAGGGCACGTCGATGGGATTCTGGGAGCGCCGCCGCCACATCAAGGAAGCCAAGGATCTGCTGCGCGTCGGCGCGCAGGTCGAGGACTTGCACGAAGCGTTGAAGGTAGTCGCCAAGCAAGGGGAGCAGTGGCATCAGTTCGTGCCTCACGGCGGTTGGCCGGTGCTGCCCAGCAAGCTCGACGAGATCATCTCCACCCAAGAGGCGCTGGTCAGCAATATGACCGCGCTGGATACCGTGCTTTCCACCACACCCGCTGGTGGCAATCTGGAAACCGCCGATTTCGAGAAGGTGGAAGCACGCCTGAAAGCACTGCTGGATGATCGCAAGGCACTGGACACCTTGCCGGAGCGTTGCCTGCTGGAGCAGGAATTCGCCTCTGCCGGACTGAACGAACTGGTCGCCGATCTCAACGCTCGCCGAGTGAGCGTGGGGCAGGTGCGCGGCGAAGTGCAGCTGGCCTGGTGGACCACCGTGTTTGAGGACATTGTGCGTTCGTCCGCCATCATCTCCAACCAGGATGGTGCCGCGCTGCAGGCCGCATCCGACCGCTTTGCGCAGGTCGATGTGGAGCACGTGCGCTCCATCGGACCGATGGTGTCGCAGGAATCCATGCGCCGCCTGTGCGACATGCTGTTCTCCCGCACTCAGGAAGCCAACCAGATGCACACCGTGCTGGCAGGGCGCGCCAGTGTGTCGCTGAGCAGGATTCGCCGTGATCATCCGGAGATTCTGGCCGCGGCCAAGCCGATTCTGGTGGCCGCGCCGGGTACGCTCGCCGCACTCACCGAGCCGGGTGTGCTGGCTGATGTGGCGATTCTCGATGCGTGCGCGCACATTCCCGCTATCGAGTTGCTGTCCATCATCGGCCGCGTGCAGCAGGTGGTGGTGATCGCCCACTGCGCGACGGTAACCAGCGAAAGCGTCAAGCAGCTGATCGACACGTTGCCTCATATCGAGGTGGATGCTGCCCCATCTCGCCGTGCGCCGCGCCTGTCCGCATTCCTTGAATCCGAGGGATATGGTCCTGTTCGCTATGATGTGGCCACCGAGCCGGCTGCCGGTGAGGTGCGATTCCACCGTGTGGAAGCGAGCGGTGTGCCGGTTATGTCTTCTGGTCTGGTGGAATCCAGCCAGCCGGAGATTGATGAAGTGGTGCGTCTGATTACGCAACGTGCCGCCGGTTTTGCCGTGGTTCCTTCCAGCTATCGACTTGTGGTCGTGATGTTGACCGACGCATTCCGCACACGCTTGGGTGCCGAATTGAAGTCGTTGGCAGGCAAATCCAAGGCGATGGGCCGATTCCTGCGCCATGTGCGGTTGGTTTCCTTGCGTGACGTGGCCGGAGGTCGTGCCACTGACGTGATTCTGTCGATGTGCTATGCGAAAACCACGCACGGACGTCTGCTTCAGCAGTTCGGCCCGCTCGAAAGCACAGGCGGTCGCGGACTGTTGCTGGATGCCCTGGCATTGGCGGACCACAGCTTGGATATTGTGTCGGCCTTTGGTTCCGAAGATTTGGACGAAGAACGACTGCACCAGTCCGGTCCTCGGTTCCTGAAGACCATGTTGACGTGGGCCGAACAGCTTGACGACCGTCCGGTGCTTCCGTTGCGTGATGCGGCAGGCGGCAACGTGCTGTTCGACGATATCGCCGACAGGTTGCGCGCGCGAGGACTGAACGCTGCTGTTGATTATGGATTCGACAAGGGCGTGAAGATTCCGCTCGTGGTGGGATTGAAGGACAAGCCGTTTGCCTTGGCCGTGCAGACCGATGACGCGAACTTTATGTCCGTGCAATCCACGCGTAGGCGTCATCGTTTGTCGGCACAGGATCTCATTTCCTTGGGCTGGAATGTGATGACCGTCTGGAGTGTCGCCGCCTTCGTGAACCCCGATAAGGAAGTCGACCGTATCGTCAGCCGTATCGGTGAGATCTATCGCGAGGTTGAATAACCATGGCGGAATACTCGGCTACACGGCGCACACCGCGCAAGCACAAGCGCGTGGTGATGAAGGGCACTGAGCAGTTTGACGCTGACGGTGTCAAACTCGAGCCCGGAGACATGCAGACCGACCAACAACGGCAATCCGACGACGACAAACGCATCCTCGGCGAACTGCCGCCGCATTGGGCCGTTTTTAACGAGCGCGAGTAGGAGTTGGGGCGCACTCTGTGCGCCCCAACACTGTGTTTTCCGCAGCCGACAGGCTGCGGAAAACACAGTATCGGCCGAAGGCCGATTCCGCTTCCTACCGCACAACGGCCATAATCGCTCCGGCCTGTTGCAGCTCCATAACCTTGGCCGCGGCCTCCGGCGGCATTGCGAACGACACCAGTCGGTCGTTGCCTCCCAATGCACCAATCGCATCCGGTTTGCCGACATTCATCACCGTGGCGTTCTCGGCCAGCGTGCAATCAGCGCCTTCGCAACCGACGGCGGAAACCAGTCTCACCTGATCGCCGGCCAATACATCGTCGACGCTACTGGCCAAGCGGACTTCAATCACCGTAGTACCGGTCGGTGCTACGGGCGCATCTCTGGCCATATGCGTGGAAATGGGATCGGCTGCTTCGATATCGATTTGCGCTACCTTGCCCACCACATCCTCAATATTGCCTGTCCAAGACGGGCCTGCCGCAGATACCGGCATATCAGCCAACTGAACGTCGGCGGCCAGAATAATGTCACCCCGTCGAATCGAGCGGGCGGCCACCACCATCGGCTCGGTCTCCACCACGGCCAATACGGCTTCAAGCCCAAACAGCACTGCGAGTCCCACGCACAACGCAGCAGTGAGTCGGCGCAAGGCATCCGCCATGCGCCGTCGCCGCAATGAGCCGCACGCAGGCGGCTTAATAAACGAAAAGGTCACCATGCAACCATGGTGACCTGAAGTTTTTCGTAAGCGCAAGCCAAATCGACCTATGTGGTTCTAGCTTGCCAAGTTATCCACAACGCTTCAAACCCGTGCAACAGACAGTGCCCGTAGTGCCAATATCCGCGGCATACCGCCGTCGACACCGTCGTTTACAGAGGAAAAGCGGGTGTACAGACCTTACTTGCCGGATTTGTCGGTGCGGTAGAAGCCGTGACCCTTGAACTCAATCGGCACGGCGGAATACACCTTGCGCACCTGCTCCTGCGAGCACTTGGGGCACACGGTAATCGGGTCGTCATTGAACGACTGCTGTTCGGTGAAGTCATAGCCGCAGTTCTTGCAACGGTAATGATAGGTAGGCAACGGATTCCTCCAACAAAGTCATATTTCTCGCGGATGGCCCAAACGCCATGCCACGCAACCGTTCATATCCTAGTCGCCGCCCTGACACATTGGCGTTACGGTCTTACTAGCCAGCTTGCTGTTGCCACTCTGGTTCCATCGGCCAGTGTGCGTGGCTGGTTGGTCAGTCTGGCTTGCGCCGAGTATCTTGGCCGGCCGGCCAGCTCAACAGGCCCGATGAGCTAAGCCGCCGGTATCCCTCCGGCGTCAGCACTCCGTCGGCCGGCACATCATGTGGTTCGGCCGGCAAATCAATGTCCAACACCTCCCACGGCCAGCACACCGCAATCAGGGGACATGCGGGCTTGCGGCGAGCCAAGGCCCGGTCATACCAGCCGGCTCCACGCCCCAGACGATTGCCCTGCGGGTCCACTGCCAAAGCCGGAGCGATGACCAGATCGGCCTTCTCCAACGCTTCGGGCGGTAGAACTGCGCCAGTTGGCTCATCGGGTCTGTGATGGACGGTGCTGGGAGAGCTGCAGCTACCGGCATTGTTCGCGCCACCCACTGCATCCATCGAGCGCAATGATTCCAATGAATCCAGCACACTCCAGCCAATTTCCAACCCAGACCCCAACCTTGGCACCAACACGTGGCAGCCATGAGCCCGCAGCCATCGCAACAGTGGCCGGGTTTCGATTTCCGAACCCATCGACACATATGCCGCCACTGTGGGACCATCCTGAATCATGTGTGCTGGGAACCGTCGCACCAGCAATTCACCGGCCGCTCCGCGTTCTTCCGCTGGAACGCGCTTGCGCCGAGACAGTATATGGTGGCGCAGCGTCGCTTTATCCGTCTTCTCTGTTTTCTCTGTGCCGCTGTAGTCGCTGCCGATATTCATGCCACTGCCCACTTCGCTCATACCGCACAATCTAGTGTTTCCATCGTAAAACGAAAGTGGCCACGGTAGCGGCGCAAGACCTTCATATGGCTACAATAAAGGCCATGTCAGTTTTCCAGTCGATTAAAGAGGCGTTCAAGCTGGACCACCAGATCCGCCCGCCACGTCTCACCCATCCCGGTTTTCCGATAGTCCTGCGCCCCCTGACCATGGATGATGAGGACGGCTGGAACGAAGTGCGCTGGCGCAACAACGACTGGCTGGCACCTTGGGAATCCGGTGACCCGATGCATGGCGGCTCCATCACATTCAATCAATGGGTGCAGCGGCAGCGCCGTAACGAGCAGCATGGCGTCGGCGTGATCTTCGCCATCGAATACCAGATGCGTATCGTCGGCCAGATTTCGTTGGGAGCCATCGTGTATGGTGCCATGCGTACCGGCGTGGTTGGTTATTGGGTCGATCAACGGTGCGCCGGCCGCGGATTCGCGCCAATGGCACTGGCCATGCTTGCCGATTGGGCGCTCGGAGACCCATTCGGGCCCGCGTTGCATCGGCTGGAAATCGCCATTCTGCCGGATAATGCGCGTTCTTTGGCTGTGGTGCGTAAGGTCGGAGCCCATCATGAGGGACTGCGCGAGCGGTATATGTATGTCAATGGCCAGTGGCGTGACCACGTAACGTTTGCGCTGTTGGCTGAAGATATGGGGCAAGGGTTCGCCGCTAGACTCGCCGCCGCCGGTTCCAGATAAGCGTCGACCGGAAGAATTCCGCTCCGACACGCCCGGACGGAAAGCCCCAGTTCGTCGGCACGTCTCCTATCCTTGACTCTATGGGTTATGAGTCACTGAGCACTGTCGTCGTGCTGGTGATTGTGGCGATTATTATCGTTGTATGGCTGCCCGTACGTACGGCCAACGGCATGAAACGTGTGGACGAGCACCGGCAGGATCGTTATTCGCCTTCCCTGCATATCGTTGATGCAGAGAACGGCAGACGATTCGGAGACATCAAGCCGCATAAGGCGAAAGGGGCAGCAATGCCAGCATCAACACCGTCAGCGAGGCTGACATCTGAGCACATCGCCCATGTGCGGGAACTGCGCCGCGCGGCCATCCGCCGCCGGCAGATTCTCGCCGTATGCCTGCTTGCCATAACCGTGTTGGTGTTTGCCGTATCGTTCCCCCTGCATTTCAGTCCGCTGCTTGCTCTTATTCCGTTCGTGCTGTTGCTGCTGGTGCTGGTGCTGGGAGCCAATGCCTCACGCCAGGCCCGGCAATGGGAGCGCAAGGTGGTCCGCTACGAGCGGGCTCATAGCGGTACGGGCTGGTCCAAGAAACCGTCTGCCGAGTCCAAGGACAGCAAGCGTGTGAACAAGGCCGAACCGGTTGCGGCCGTAACTGCGCCTGCCGAGAAGCCTGCCGAGCAGATTGAGGATGCTGCCACCGAGGTCATGGAACAGCGGCAGATTCGCCGCGCGTTACGCGATGCCGAGATTGAGCAGGCCAAGGCCAAGGCGTTGCGTCAGTCCGCCGCCGCATATCAGGCCGCGGCGGAGCACGCCAAACAGTCTGAGAAGTCTGATATTGCACAGTCCGCCGCCGATAAGCCTGCCGCCGAACCGTCTGCTATGGTCGATGAATCCGCTGACCGTAAGTCCGCTGCCGAAACCAGTGAATCTTCCGCCGCGCCCGATGCCTCCGCTCGCACGGATAAGTCGACTAAGTCGGATAAGTCCGTCGCCCCTCGAGTTGAACCATCGCTTACGGTGCGTGACGAGCGCGATGAGCGCGACGATGCCGCTGCCGACGCTACGTCGGAACTGGCCAGCGTACGCCCTGCCCGAGCACTGGATGTCTTCGATATGGCCACCTCGCAGGATCTCATCTCCTTCACTTTGGGCGGGGAACATAACGCCGACAACGCTCCGGAAAGCTTGGAGATCAAGTCGACCCGTCAGGTGTCCAAGGCGGAACCTGTCGAACCCGCAGTGGCGGAAAAGTTGATTGACGAGGCCCGAGCCGTCAAGGCCGCGGACGATGCCAAGGCCGCCGATGCGGGCAAGGCTGTCAGTGCCGGAAACGCTGTAGACACTGAGTCGGAGCAGCGCGATGATGCCGATACGAACGCCGCTACGGACGCCGATGACGAGGCTGCAAACGCCGCCCAGCGAGCCGCATTCCACGAATCCGAGGAGCGTGCCGACGTCGAAGCGCCAGCGGCGTCCACCGATTCGTTGGGCGCAGGCCTGGACTCCATTCTTGCCCGCCGCGGCAACTGAGCGTTGCGATTCGCCGATTTTCTCTCACAGCGTTAGCACTCGAGTTGGCAGAGTGCTAATAATCGCGCTACGATGTGTCCTAGCGCAAAGGGACAACGCAAGTGATCGTCAGCCTCTTGAGGCGTTCTGGCGCGGCATTATCGAACTACAAGTAGATACGAGGTGACCCACAGTGTCGATTAAGCTCACACCGTTGGAAGACAAGATCATCGTCAAGCAGGCCGAGGCCCAGACCCAGACCGCTTCCGGTCTGTATATTCCGGACAACGCCAAGGAGAAGCCGCAGCAGGGTGAAGTCCTGGCCGTTGGCCCGGGCCGTCGTGACGACAAGGGCGAGCGCATCCCGATGGATGTCAAGGTCGGCGACAAGGTGCTGTACTCCAAGTACGGCGGCACCGAAGTCCACTACGAGGGTGAGGACTACCTCATCGTCGGCGCGCGCGACATTCTCGCCATCCTCGGCTGATTAGTCGCCTAGCGAACTTCAACAACCCCGACTGTTCCCACGAACAGTCGGGGTTTTCTCTTGTCAGGCGGAAAGGGGCTCCCCTCAGAGAGGGGAGCCGAAAACCGCTCCCGCCAAACGCCCAGCCATGCCTGCTATGCATAAAGGTGCATGCGCGCAACGTAGTTGAGTTCGGCGTTGCACCGCATCTACACTGGGTAACGGATTGGGGTCCCTATGGAAGAGGCTCAGTCGGCGACTTGGCCGAGCGGCTTAAGACATTTTGCACAAGACGGCAGTAGGTCGACGGTATGTTGTTTTTTCCCGTGTCGCAGGTTCGTGGTGTCGTCGCTGTGCCAATGGTTGTCTCTCTACCGACGCTGAGTGCCGTGGCATGAGGCCAGCGTCGGCAGTGGGCCACGAAATGGCGATGTGCCGATGCTGAGCCGCGTTGGCGTCGTTATAGGGCCAGTTTTTGGACCATTGCCGACGGCAAATCGGCGTTTTGTGTCGGCGACGGTCCAAAAACTGGCGGTCTGCCGACGATAAGTGCCGTCATCGTCGGCAGACCGCCAGGTATTGTCCCTGTGCCGACGTAAAAAGCCCTGCCGTCGTCGTCACCGAGCCATCTTGTGACTCACTGACGGCGGCAGCAGGGCGGAAGAGGCCGAAATCATGCGCGCGGTGCGGTCTCGCACCTCGAATCCGGCCTCCACCAGCGCGTGATCGATGTCGCGAATCAAATCGTCCGTATCCTCCAGACCCACGGCCAGACGGAAGAAGCCGCGGTGGAACTCAGGCGGGTACAGGTACTGGCGCTCGTCATCCTCACCGAGGAACACGATCAGCGATTAGTCATGGCCGAGCGAGACGGCAGACGTAATCACATTGAGCTTGGAAACGAATCGGTTGTGCCCGTCGTGGTCGGTGTCGAGGCCGAACGACAGCACGCCGCCGAACCCGGAGTCCGGGCGGGCCAGCTGGCTGGCCGCCACCTCGTGGTGCAGGTGCGATTCCAGACCGGGGTACGCCACGAAACGCACCACATCCAGCGATTCGAGATGCTTGGCAATCGCCAAGGCCGAGGCGTCGTAGGGCAGCGCGTAGGTGTTCGCCAGCGTGATGGGGCGACGGATCGCGCCGGTTTCGGCGTCGACCCCGTTGCCGAGGTGAATGGCCAGCGTGCCGAATCCGAGCGGCTGGTCGTCGAATGATTGTCCGTGATGTACAAGATCAGAAGCCATGCGCCCAGCATGCCGGCATGCGCTGTGCCGCCGCAAGCAGGCGACGCCACTCGAAAACCGCGCCATTGCAAGGTTCTGGAACACCATATAAGAAAAATGATTGGTAGAAGTGCGGGGTGCAGCCTTGGTCGGGGCTGTTTGCAGGGCCGAAGCGGACCCTGAAACCACGCTGTGAGACACGCCGATAAAACCGCAGAATTCCGCGGTAAAACAAGGTTCGCGTAGAGGTCGATTTGCGTACTTGGAAAATATGTGGTTATATAGCCAAGTTGCCTGTTGAGGTCAAACACCGCGGCGGGAAACAGACTGGCGGATTTCCCAAGCGGTCAAAGGGAGCTGACTGTAAATCAGCCGCTTCGTGCTTCAGTGGTTCGAATCCACTATCCGCCACGCCCCGATAGCTCAGTGGTAGAGCACTTCCTTGGTAAGGAAGAGGTCGTGAGTCCAATTCTCACTCGGGGCTCTCTGGCGGGGTAGCTCAGCTGGCTAGAGCGTACGACTCATAATCGTAAGGTCAAGAGTTCGAGCCTCTTCCTCGCTACAAAATCGCGCCCGCTAACCGGTGGGCGCGCACTATACCTAAGAACACAGAGGTGAATGACAATGGCTAAGAGCGCCGACATCCGTCCGGGCATCACGCTGGCCTGCACCGAGTGCAAGGAGCGTAACTACATTACGACTAAGAACCGTCGTAATACGCCCGACCGTCTTGAGCTCAAGAAGTTCTGCCCGCGCTGCGGCAAGCAGACCGTGCACCGCGAGACTCGTTGATCGCAAGCATCACAGCTTTACAAAACCCGGCCCATTCGGCCGGGTTTTTGCGTATTGACTCCAGAGCCGAGTGGTAGGGTGCGGAATCAGTATCCGCATCGCGTGAGAAACGGCAGAAATCCCGCGTCTGAACGAACCCCTCGCGGGCGTTCTGCCGTTTCAGCCGATGATTGCCCCGATATCGCACCTGCGCCACTAAGATAGGAAGTCATGACAAGCTTTGCAGACATCACCACCATGGGCGTGGGCGGCCCCATCGCCCATTTCATCGAGCCGACCACGCGCGTGGGGCTCATCGAAGCCGTGGAGGATGCCGATTCCAAAGGCCTGCCCTTGGTCGTTATCGGTGGCGGCTCCAACCTGCTTGTTTCCGATAAGCCTTTTGACGGCGTGGTGGTTCGAGACGCCCGACGCCTCATCACCGTGCCGGACGAGGCTGCACCGGTAGAGGGCGAGGATCGCACCGTGCATGTCAATGCCGAGGCCGGTGCCAATTGGGATGATTTCGTGGCCTTCACCGTAGAGCTCGGGCTCGAGGGCGTCGAGGGACTGTCCGGCATTCCCGGCACAGTCGGCGCTTCCGTGGTGCAGAACATCGGCGCCTACGGACAGGAAGTCGCCACTTCGGTCGAATCGGTGGAAGTCTGGGATCGAGACACCAAAACAACGTGCGACCTCACACCCGCCGATCTTCGATTCGGCTATCGATACTCCGCACTGAAGGCCAGCATGTACGCCGGTCCCGGCCAGCCGGCCGACCGATTCTTCCCGACGCCACGTTACGTGGTGCTCTCCGTCACCTTTGCCCTGACCCATTCGGCCGAAGGCACGGTAGGTTACGGACAGCTTGCCAAAGCGCTTGGCGTCGAAGTGGGCGACCGTATGGCCACCGCCGACATCCGCAAAGCCGTGCTCGCAGTACGTGCCGCCAAGGGCATGCTTGAGGATCCCACTCGCTACGCCTTGCCCGACATGGCCACCGCCAAGCGCGAGGCCAATATCCTGACCGATCTGGAGCGTCTGGCCTCCCTCAATGAGGCCGCCGGCGTTCCCGTTGGCGATGACGGCCTGCCTGCTCCCGACTACAATCGCCACAGCTGCGGCTCGTTCTTTATGAATCCGATTCTGACCGCCGGCCAAGCGGCGGCCCTGCCCGAAGATGCGCCGAAGTTCGACGCGACTCTGCCTGACGGCACTCCCGGCACCAAGACGTCCGCCGCCTGGCTCATCGACCATGCCGGCTGCCATAAGGGATATAAGGTCGATGCGTACGCGCCGGCCAGTCTATCCACGCAGCACACGCTGGCCTTGACCAATCGTGGGGGAGCGAGCGCGGCCGATATCGCAGCTTTGGCGCGTGCGGTTCAGCAGGCGGTCAAGAGCGCGTTCGGAGTGGACTTGGTGCCCGAACCGGTCTGCGTCGGCGTGCTGTAATCGCGCTATTGATCGATGGAGTGGGGTATTAATCCCATATATTGCGGACTCTAAGTCTTATTAATAGACAAGACACGCGGGCTCTTCTATACTCGATTGTCGGTATTGTGCGCATTCGGTGCGCAAACAACAGAGAAAAAGAAGAGCACTATGCAACCGTTCCGTACGAAATCCGTCGAACAGACCATTGCCGAAACGGGTGAAGAGGGCCGCAAGCTCAAGCGCGACCTGACTTGGTGGGATCTGTCAATCATGGGCGTGGCCGTAGCCGTGGGCGCCGGCATCTTCTCGGTGGGCGCGCAGGCCGCCGCCTTCCACGCCGGCCCGGCCGTGATCATCAGCTTCCTGATCGCCGGCATCGTGTGCGGCGCAGCCGTGATGTGCTACGCCGAATTCGCTTCGATGATTCCGGTGGCCGGCTCCGCCTACACCTTCACCTACACCACGGTCGGCGAGATCATGGCCTGGATCATCGGCTGGGATCTGATCCTGGAAATGCTGATGGCCGGCTCCGTGATTTCCAAATATTGGGGCGTATACCTCAACGATTTCATGCGCCTGATGGGCTGGAACGCCAACACCAACCTGACGTTCGGCTCCTTCCACATCGATATCGCCCCGATTATCATCGTGGCGTTCTTTACCACGCTGCTCGTATTCGGCACCAAGATCGGCGCCCGCGTGGACGGTGCTATGACCGTGCTCAAGATCGCCATCGTGTTCTTTGTGGTGATCGTCGGCTTCTTCTACGTCAAGGCCTCCAACTTCACCCCGTTCATTCCGCCGAGCCAGCCGGCCTCCACCGTGGAAGGCTCCTCCGCCGTCACCGGCGTGATGACCCAGCCGTTGTGGCAGTTCGCCACCGGCATGACCCCATCCGTGTACGGCGTTCCTGGCATCCTCTCGGGCGCGGCGCTCGTGTTCTTCGCGTTCATCGGATTCGACGTGGTGGCCACCGCCTCTGAGGAGACCAAGAACCCGCACAAGAACGTGCCGCTCGGCATCGGCGTGGGCATGCTGCTCATCATTGTCATGTACATGCTCGTGGCCGTGGTGACCACCGGCATGGTCTCCTATGCCGATCTCGCCAAGCAAGACAGCCCCTCGCTGGCCACCGCCTTCGAACTGGTGGGCGCCGACTGGGCCGCCAAGATCATCAGCTTCGGCATCGTGCTGGGCCTGGCCACCGTGGTTATGGTGCTGTTGCTCGGCCTGACCCGTATCGTCTTCGCCATGAGCCGCGATGGTCTGCTGCCGCGCGGCCTGTCCAAGACCGGCAAGCATGGCACCCCGGCCGCTCTGCAGATCGTCGTCGGCGCGGTGGTGGCGCTCGTGGCCGCCTTCTTCGACATCGGCGTGCTCTCCGACATGGTCAACATCGGCACCCTGTCCGCCTTCACGCTGGTGGCCATCTCCATCCCGATTATGCGCAAGAAGCGCCCCGACCTGCCGCGCGCCTTCAAGATGCCCGGCAGCCCGTGGATTCCGATCCTCATCGCCGTGGCCAACTTCTGGTTGATGCTCAACCTGTCCGTGCTCACCTGGATTCGTTTCGTGGTGTGGCTCGTGGTCGGCTTCGCCATCTACTTCGGCTACGGCTACTGGCATGCGCGCCTCGGCAAGGGCGACCTGACCGAAACGCTGTCCGCCGAAACCGATAAGGCCGTTAACGGCTGAGAGCGAGGAGCGTCCCAACAGGCGCGTACCCTTGTATCAGTATTTGTTAAGGAGGATTCCATGCCATATGTAATCGCTCAGCCTTGCGTGGATGTCAAGGACAAGGCTTGCGTGGACGAGTGCCCCGTCGACTGCATTTACGAGGGTTCCCGCTCGCTGTACATCAACCCCAACGAGTGCGTCGACTGCGGTGCATGCGAACCGGTGTGTCCCACCGAGGCCATCTTCTATGAGGATGATCTGCCGGACGAGTGGGCTTGGTACAAGGATGCCGCTGTCAACTTCTTCGCTGAAGTCGGCGATTTGGGCGGCGCTTCCGCCAATGGTCCAATCGGCAAAGACCCGGAACAGGTCGCCGCGCTGCCGCCGCAGAACCAGTAAGCTGATTTGCGGATAAGCGCTGCACGCAGCGCATAGTTCGGATTGAACCCTCGGTCTATCACGGCCGAGGGTTCGTCGTATCTTAGGAACATACCGTCCAAGAAAGGGGTTCTCATGGGCTTCCACGCATATTCGTCGCCATACGACTGGTCTCGTATCGCAGGCTTCAAAGCCACCGCCAAAACCGTGCCGGGTGGCATGATCGACCTGTCCGTAGGCTCGCCTGTGGACCCGGTGCCGAGCAGTGTCCAGCAGGCGCTGGTTGCCGGCGCAGACGCCCCCAACGCCCATGGATACCCGGTCACCGCCGGCACCGCCGACCTTAAGGCCGCTATCGATACATGGTTCCGCGAACTGCGCGGGGTGGATCTGAAATCCATCAACGCTGCCGCCGTACCCACCGTGGGTTCCAAGGAGGCCGTGGCGCTGATGGCCAGCCTGCTGCACCTTGGCGAAGGCGATGTGGTCGTCCAACCGGCTGTCTCCTACCCGACTTACGAAATCGGTACCCAACTTGCCGGCGCCACCGTGGTCAAAGTCGATGATGTGACCGACGTCGATTCCTGGGTGAATATTCCGAACGTCAAGGCCATCTGGATCAACTCGCCGTGTAATCCCTCCGGCGAGGTCATCTCCGCTGACTGGCTGACCGACATCGTGGCTGCTGCCCGTCGCATCGGTGCCGTGGTGCTCTCCGACGAATGCTATGCGTTAATGGACTGGCGTTCGGTGCGCCGCAATACAGCCGCGTCCTCTGCGCCTGCCGCGTCTGCATCCTGTCTCTTATACAC
>ENA-OXEE01000616-OXEE01000616.1-human-gut-metagenome-genome-assembly--contig:-NODE-616-length-15988-cov-14.0994_pt1 | contig 15988 bp, 16 predicted proteins | sample MGYA00249824_ERZ652242 | MGnify/ENA primary metagenome ERZ652242 (study PRJEB26925, sample SAMN05826943) | human gut metagenome | biome: ENVO:2100002; feature: ENVO:00000062; material: ENVO:00002003... | reverse complement strand
GTGTATAAGAGACAGTTGGGACGGTTATGTGTGTTATATATACTATAATAGGTATAGCGGATTATGTGTTTGAAAAGCGTAAATTCAGAAAAGACATGATGATGACCAAACAGGAAGTCAAGGATGAGTGGAAGAATACAGAAGGAAATCCTGAGGTCAAGAATAAGATACGGCAGAAGATGTCTGAGGCGTCAAGACGACGAATGATGCAGGCGGTTCCGGAGGCGGATGTGGTTATCACGAACCCGACTCATTTTGCAGTTGCGCTGAAATATGAGCAGAATAAGGGAAAGGCACCTGTTGTTGTAGCAAAAGGAGAGGATTATCTTGCGGCTAAGATTAAGGAGGCAGCAAGGGAAAACAATATTGAAATTGTTGAGAACAAACCTCTTGCGCGTATGCTGTACTATAATGTAGAATTAGATGAGGAAATTCCACCGGAACTTTATCAGGCAGTTGCAGAAGTTTTGGCATTTGTATATAATATTAAGAATAAAAGGACATAATCAGAAGGTTCTTAACTGGTGAAAGGTAGAAATCATGAAAAAATCAGATTTGTTTGTAGGATTATATATTCTTGCAGCCATTGTTTTTCTTATAATATCGGTTCCGAGTGCATTGCTTGATGTACTTCTTGCATTTAATATGGCAGTTGCACTTGTGATTTTGTTTATGGCGCTGTTTTCAAAGGAACCGCTTGATATGCAGGCTTTTCCAACCATCCTGCTTTTCACAACCATATTCAGGATTTCACTCAACGTATCCTCTACCAAGCTTATCTTAGGTACAGGAGATCCCGGTAATGTGGTAAGGGTATTCGGTGAATTTGTTGGTGGAAATGATCTGGTTATTGGTATCATTGTATTCCTTATTCTTATTCTGGTTCAGTTCATGGTTATCAATAAAGGTACTGAGAGAGTTGCCGAGGTAACTGCCCGATTCACACTTGATGCCATGCCGGGTAAACAGATGGCAATTGATGCCGACCTCAACACAGGAGCTATCAGCGACAAGGAAGCAATGCTAAGAAGAGAGAAGCTGCAGCAGGAATCCTCCTTCTTCGGAGCAATGGATGGTGCCACGAAGTATGTTAAGGGAGATGCCACAGCGGGACTTATTATCACTGTAGTTAATATTGTCGGTGGTATCATCATGGGTGTTATGAGAAAGGGAATGAATATCAATGATGCCCTCACTACATATACCATTCTTACAATCGGTGATGGTCTTGTAAGTCAGATTCCGTCGCTGCTTATATCTTTATCGACAGGTATCATTATCACCAAGGCTACGAAGGACAAGGATCTCACGCAGGAGCTTGTCGAAGAGCTTTTCTCAATGCCTAAGGCATTCTTCATGGTTGGTGGAGCAATGATATTCCTTGGTGTTGTCACACCGCTGCCTTGGTATATTTTTGTTCCGTTCGGTGCTTTGCTCATTGTGTGGGGCAATATACAGAAGAAGAAGCAGGATATAGGTGCGATTGAGCAGGAGGCAGATTCGGCTGATGAGGAGGCAAATGAAATCCGAAAACCGGAGAATGTCACTTCGCTACTGCAGGTTGACCCGATTGAACTGGAATTCGGTTATGGAATTATTCCTCTTGCCGATGCCAATCAGGGCGGAGATCTTCTTGACCGAGTTGTAATGATAAGAAGACAGATTGCAATTGAACTTGGTACGGTGGTGCCGATTATCCGATTGAGAGATAACATACAGCTCAACCCGAACCAGTACATAATAAAGATTAAGGGCATACAGGTTAGTGAGGGAGAGATTCTCTTCGATCATTATATGGCTATGAATCCTGGATATGTTGAGGAGGAGATTACCGGTATTCCGACATTTGAGCCTTCATTCCATCTGCCGGCTATCTGGATAACTGAAGGACAGAGAGAACGCGCCGAGTCACTGGGCTACACGGTAGTTGACCCGCCTTCAATCATTGCAACCCACCTCACAGAGGTTGTACGTTCACATATTGCTGAGCTTCTCACAAGACAGGATACACAGAATCTTATCAACAATCTTAAGGAGAACAACCCGACTCTTGTCGAAGAACTTGTACCGAAGCTTATGGGTGTCGGAGATATTCAGAAGGTGCTTCAGAACCTTCTTGAGGAGGGCATTTCCATTAGAGATCTGTTGACTATATTTGAAACCTTAGCAGACCATGCTGCGACAACACATGATCCGGATATACTTACTGAGTATGCGAGACAGAGCCTTAAGAGGGCTATTTCTAACAAGTATTTCTCAGGTAACGACACCTCAAGTGTGGTTACACTTGACCCTGCTGTTGAGCAGGAGATAATGGGTGCAGTCAAGCAGACGGAGCAGGGAGCATATCTTACATTGGCGCCTGACAGAATCCGGAAGATTGTGGATTCTGTAAAGCAGGAGGTTGAAAAGCTTGAGAATATGGGTAAAATGCCTATAATTATCACATCACCAATTGTCAGAATATATTTCAAGAAAATGATTAACGATTATGTGAAAGATTTGACGGTTGTATCTTACAATGAAATAGAGTCAAATGTTGAATTACAATCAGTGGGGATGGTGACAGCATAAATGATAGTAAAGAAATATACTGCAGCAACTGAGACAGATGCTGTGCTTAAGGCAAGGGAAGAACTTGGCTCAGGTGCGGTGGTTCTGAATGTTAAGACTGTTAAGCAAAGAGGGATTGCACGACTGTTTAATAAGGATTTTGTTGAGATAACGGCAGCACTCGATGAGAAAGAAAGCCAGACTGCAGCACCTCAGGCACCTGTACAGGAAGCAAGGTCATTTATCATGGGTACTAACGAGAGACGTGATTATTCGGTATCCGGTCCGTTCACAGAGGCATCAATAGAAAAGAAGCTTGATACCCTGCAGAATCTCCTGGCCGACCAGATAAAGAAAAATGAGGATGACAGGATAAGAGCCGAAAAGACTGCTGAAGATACCAAGGAAAGCGGTACAGCCGCGGAAAATAAAGAAAATGGCAATATCAAGTACCTTAGGATGATATATAATAAGCTTATTGAGTCCGAGGTCGATGAAAAGGTTGCCAATATGATTATAGAAGACATTGATACATCACTGAAAAAAGAGTCCAATATTGACAATATAATTTCAGCAATATATCAGAAGATAATACTAAAACTTGGTGAACCGGAGGCTGTCAATACGGATAATGGCAGGACTGCTGTTTTCTTCCTTGGACCGACAGGTGTAGGAAAGACAACAACCATTGCCAAGCTTGCCTCTGAATTCAAGCTTAATAAGGGATTGAAGGTGGCTCTGATAACTGCCGATACATATAGGATTGCGGCGGTGGAGCAGCTTAATACTTATGCGGGAATACTTGATGTTCCTGTTTCGGTAATCTTTACACCGGAAGAGCTTGTTGAGGCATTAAACAAGTACAGTGATTATGATTTAATCCTGATAGATACGGCAGGACGTTCACACAGGAACACGGAACAGGTAGGAGAGCTTGAACAGCTGCTTGAAGTCACCGAGAAGGCGGAACTCGATATAAATATCGAAAAGTATCTTGTAATGAGTGCTACCACCAAGTATAGGGATCTTTTAAATATAACAGATGCATATAAGGATATTAAAGATTTCAGGTTACTGTTTACAAAGCTTGATGAGACTAATGCATACGGAAATATACTCAATATAAGAATACATACGGGAGAGCCCCTTTCGTATATAACAAGTGGACAGGCTGTTCCTGAAGATATTTCGGTTGTCGATGTGCAGGATCTGGCAAAACGTCTTATAATCGGAGAGGTAAAGGACAGTGAGAATTGACATTGGCCTGAATATGAATAAATCATTGGAGGAGAGTACCTATGGATCAGGCTGAAAGATTGAGACAGATTGTACAGCAGCAGAGTAAAACCGGTCAGCCGGATAATACCGAAGCGCAACATCATGCACGGATTATTACGGTTACAAGTGGCAAAGGTGGTGTTGGCAAGTCGAGCTGTTCGATTAATCTGGCTCTTTTATTTAGAAAGATGGGCAAGAGAGTAATTATATTTGATGCTGATTTCGGACTTGCCAATATAGAAGTTATGTTTGGAGCAATACCTCAGTACACTCTTGCGGATTTAATGCTCAAGGGAAAAGAGATAAATGAGATTATATGTGAAGGTCCTGAAGGGGTCATGTTTGTGTCGGGAGGTTCGGGAATTGCAAAGCTTGGTGATCTTGACAAGGAGGAGGTAAGAAGGCTGGTTGGAAAGCTTTCGGAACTGGACAGCCTTGCAGATGTGATAATTGTTGACACAGGCGCCGGGATTTCCAGCAGCGTACTCGAATTCGTTGCGGCAAGTCCTGAGGTTATTCTTGTAGCGACACCGGAGCCTACTTCAATAACGGATTCATACGCGCTTTTAAAAGCACTGAGCATGTTTGATGGTTTTGACAAGGACAATACCAGAATAATGCTTCTTGGAAACAGGACATTGTCTGCAAATGACGGACCGAATATGTATGAAAAGCTTTCTACTGTGGTTGAGCGATTCCTGAAATTTAAGATAGAATATCTCGGAAGTATTCCAACAGATGAATTTGTTGTCAAGGCCATTATGAAACAGTCACCTGTTGTGAAGGCTTACCCTGCGGCTGCTGCGGCGAAATCATACGAACAGGTCATGAACAAGCTTATTGGAGTAGTTGAACCTGCTCATGATACTAAAGAGAAAAAAGGTATTGGTAATTTCTTTAGCAGCATATTGAAACATAATAAGAGGAGTTAAAGGGGAACATACGTATGGAAAATATTTTGATACCCGGTGGCAAATTGGAGCTTAATGAAATAACAGCCAACAAGGAGAAGAATACAATATCGTACCTGAGTCAGATATATGATATTGATGAGGATACCGGAAGGGTTTCCGTGGCTATGCCATACAGTGAAGGAAGAATGGTTGTTTTATCCATTGGGACGCATTATAATGCATATTTTTATTGTAAGGCAAAAATGTATCATAGCAAGGTGAAGGTTGTCAAAAGATATAAGGCAGATAATCTGTTTGTGCTTGTTCTTGAGCTTGAGACTTCACTTAGAAAAGTCCAGAGAAGGCAATTCTTCAGGTATGATATGATTATGCCGGTTAAATATATGCCCCTTGATGAAGCACTGACAGTTGTCTTTGACAGGACGGGAGAAATTCCTGAAGAAATAATAAATAGAAATATTATGGATGGACAGACAATTGATATAAGCGGTGGCGGAATGAAATTCGTAGGGTGCGGCTTCAAGAAAGGAGACAGAGTATACATAGAATTTGACTATATGCTTGGTGCGGCAAAGCAGTCTCTTAAGGTTACAGCACAGATCATTGATTCTGTACATCCACATGACAGAAAAGATATTTTCCATAACAGAGCAAGCTTTGTCAATATTAAGAATGATGACAGGGAAGCTCTCATACGTTTTATTTTTGAAGAAGAGAGGAAAAGAATGCAGCTTGAAAGGAGAATGTGACATAAATGGCAAAGAAAATTTTGATTATTGATGACTCTGCACTTATGAGAAGGGTTATTTCTGATATAATTAAAACAAATAAACAATATGAGGTTGCGGATTTTGCCAGGGACGGTCTTGAAGGGTTCGACAGGATAGTAAGCCATCCTAAGATGTATGACGCTATTATTCTTGACATTAACATGCCTAAGATGAATGGTCTTGAGCTTTTGGAGATGCTGCAAAAGAATCACATCCAGGAGACGGTGATTGTCGTAAGTACGGTAGCCAAGGAAGGCGCAAAGGAGACCATCAAGGCACTTGAGTTAGGCGCATTTGATTTCGTCACCAAGCCTGAGAATTTTATTGAAGCTAAGGGCGAGGATTTTAAACAACGTATACTTGATATGCTTGATATTGCTACAGCAGGCAGCACAAAGGCTTCTGTAATAGGAACCATGCCTGTTACACAGAGCATTAATACCAGGGCTACTTCAATCAGAACCTTTGGCTCATCCAAGAATGAGAGAAGCACACCTGCCCCGGCAGCAAGACCTGTGCAGCCGCTTATGACTGTAAAGATGGGAAGCACTGCTTCTTATAAAAAGGATCATGCTAACAGAGTTGTTGCCCTGGCATGTTCAACAGGTGGTCCTAAATCACTTCAGCAGGTTGTTCCATATCTTCCGAAGGAATTAGATGCCGGTGTTGTGATTGTACAGCACATGCCTGCAGGCTTTACCAAATCCTTGGCAATGAGACTTAACGAGATTAGTAAGGTTACTGTCAAGGAGGCTGAGGACGGCGACATTATCTCCAAGGGAACAGTATATATAGCTCCGGGCGGAAGGCACATCAGGCTTGTCAGGTCAGGAACGGATACGAAGGTTGTATTATCTGATGAACCTCCTGTAGATGCGTTAAGACCTTGTGCGAATGTTATGTATGAATCACTTGTAAGTTCACCTTATGATGAGATTATATGTGTTGTTCTTACGGGTATGGGTGCAGATGGAACCAATGGCATTAAGGCATTGAAGCAGCATAAGAAGGTATATGTGATAAGTCAGAATGAAGCGACAAGTATTGTTTACGGTATGCCGAGGGCTGTTGCCGAGGCAGGCTTGGTAAATGAAGTAAAGCCACTAGAAGAAATCGCAGATGCGATAACAAGAAACACGGGGGTGCGATAAATGGACGTAAGCCAGTATTTAGAGATTTTTATTGATGAAACAAAAGAACATTTGCAGAACCTTAATGACCTTCTTCTTGTGTTAGAGAAGGAGCCTGAGGATAAGGCAACAATTAACGAGATATTCCGTGCAGCACATTCTCTTAAGGGAATGGCAGGAACCATGGGATACAAGAGAATGCAGAATCTCACACATAATATGGAGAATGTTTTCTCTGAGATCCGCAACGATAAGATGAAGGTAACAGCAAGTCTCATCGATACTCTTTTCCAGTGTCTTGATGCACTTGAGAGCTATCTCAACAATATTCAGGAGACTTCTGATGAGGGTACAGAGGACAATGAAGCGATTATCAAGCTTCTTAATGAGTTCCTTGCAACAGAGGGCAATATGACAACCGAAGCTCAGCCGGCTCCAACGGCACAGCCTGAACAGGCAGCACCGGCAGCCGGAAGTGCATCAGGGAATGCAAAGTATAAGGACGTCCAGCTTGCAGATTTTGAGCAGCATGCTATCAATGAAGCAAAAAAGAAGGGCATGAATGCTTATGGATTTACGGTATATCTTGATCCTAATTGTATACTTAAGGCTGCCAGAGCATTCCTGGTATTTAAGGGAATAGAAGAGGTTGGTGAGGTTATTAAGTCTGAGCCTTCGACACAGGATATCGAGGATGAGAAGTTTGATTTGGATTTCAGTGTATTCGTTGTGTCAAATGAGAGCTACGATAAGGTACTTAATGTCATTAAGAATGTATCCGAGGTTAAGGACGTTGTAGGCGGAGAGCTTGAGGAGGTTAGTACTGAGGCTCCGGTACAGACGTCAGCAGCTGCTGCACAGAACGAAGTTAGCACTGCAAAAGAAGCACAGGCTCCTGCAAAAGCAGACGAAAAGAAGTCCGCTGCAGCACCTGCTAAGTCAGGAAAGGCAGTTGCCAATCGTTCAGTGCGTGTAGATATAGACAAGCTTGACACACTTATGAATCTTGTGAGTGAGCTTATTATTGCAAAGAATGGTCTTGTATCCATCAATAATTCTACAAGTGAGAATACTGTTTCTGGAAGACAGAATTTTAATGAGCAGATTGAATACCTTGAGAGAGTTACTACATCACTTCATGAGTCTGTTATGAATGTACGAATGGTTCCTATTGAGACAGTTGTAAACAGATTCCCAAGAATGATAAGAGACTTAAGCAAGAAGCTTGACAAGAAGATGGAACTTTACATGACAGGTGAGGAGACAGAACTTGACCGTACTGTTATCGATGAGATTGGTGACCCACTCATGCACCTTCTTCGTAACTCTGCAGATCATGGTCTTGAGCATGCTGATGTCCGTGCACAGAGAGGAAAGCCTGAGGTAGGTACTATATTCCTCAATGCATATCAGGATGGAAACAATGTTGTAATTGAAGTAGGCGATGATGGTAATGGTATAGATGTAGAGAATGTCCGTAAAAAGGCTATTGAAAAGGGAACAATTACCCCTGAACAGGCAGAAGTAATGACTGATAAAGATATTATCGATTTACTTTTCCGCCCAAGTTTCTCAACATCTGAGAAAATTACAGATGTCTCAGGAAGAGGAGTTGGTCTTGATGTTGTTAAGTCTAAGATTGAAGCTCTCGGAGGAGATGTAGAGGTCAAGACTAAGCTTGGAGAGGGAAGTACATTTATTGTCAGACTTCCACTTACACTTGCTATTATTCAGGCTCTTATGGTTAAGCTTGGTGATGAGCAGTATGCAATCTCCTTAGGTTCAATAGAAACACTTGAGGATATTACAAAGAGTGATATCAAGTATGTTAATTCAAAGGAAGTTATTCACCTCAGAGATAAGGTTATTCCTATCATTCGTCTTGGAAAGCTGCTTGATGTTGAATCAAGCAATGAAGACAGCGAGAACATGACAGTTGTTATTGTGCGTAAGGGTGATAAGAGAGCAGGTATTGTTGTAGACAGTCTTATCGGTCAGATGGAGATAGTTATTAAGTCGCTTGGAAGCTATATCAATGTTAATAAGATGATAAGCGGTGCTACAATCCTTGGTGATGGTGATATTGCTCTTATCATTGATGCAAATACTCTTGTATAACAGGTGGAGGAGAATATACTATGGATGCTTTAACAACAACACAGTCAACGGCAGCAAGACAGTACATTGTAATTAAGCTTGGCAGTGAACAGTATGGTGTTAATATCAACTATATTGATAATATTGTAAGAATGCAGAGGATAACGAGAGTACCTAAGGCTCAGTCTTATTTTAAGGGTGTCATCAATCTGCGCGGAGAGATTGTTCCGGTAATGAGCCTCAGACTTAAGTTTGGATTGCCGGCTGATGAGATAACAGACAAGACAAGAATTATCATTATCAAGCTTGAACAGCAGGCAACAGTTGGACTTATCGTAGATCAGGTTAATGAGGTTGTCACACTGGATGAGGATTCAATAGAAAAGACCACTGTAGATGCGAATAAGGATATGGCAGGATACATCAGCGCAATCGGAAAGAATAAGGGAGAGCTTATATCACTTCTTAATATCCAGCTTGCGATTACAGATAAGGATACATCTAAGGAAGATTAACAGCTTGTCTGAAAGGAGATGTCATGGCAGAGAACACACTTGATAATCTTAATGACTTACAATTTGACGTCTTAAAGGAAATAGGCAATATAGGAGCCGGTAACGCTACCACTGCATTGGCTAAGATGATGAATATGAAGATTGATATGAATGTGCCGAGAGTTGATCTTGTGCCTTTTACCAATCTTCCCGATATTTTCGGTTCACCGGAGGAAGTGCTTGCGGGAATACTGGTACAGCTTGATGGGGACATAAAAGGTATGATGATGTTCCTTGTTAAGGAGAAGTCCGCACATAATCTTGTGAATTCATTGATGGGCGGCATGATACAGAGCAGTGGCGACGGATTTTCGGATATGGAGCTTTCAGCACTGGGAGAAATAGGTAATATTATCATTGGAGCATATCTTTCGGCTATGTCCAATCTGACAAGTCTTAAGATTTCCTCATCTGTACCATATATTTCAATTGATATGGCAGGTGCACTGCTTAGTGTACCGGCAATTGAATTTGGTAAGCTTGGAGATAAGGTGCTTCTGATAGAGACGCAGTTTGGTGAGTTGGATTTTGTGAACGGATACTTTCTTATGGTACCGGAGCTTGAATCATATGATGCAATATTATCGTCATTAGGCATGTAAATTCTACATAATAGGAAAAGTATATGGGAAATATGATTAAAGTGGGAATGGCAGACTTGAATGTCTGCCGTTACCCTGATAATTTGACAACATTGGGATTGGGCTCATGCATTGGTGCATGTATATATGATCCTGTAACAAAAATTATTGGAATGGTGCACTATATGCTTCCGGACAGTACACAGATCCGTAATAACCAGAATATAGCCAAGTTTGGTGATACAGGTATAGCGGAGACTGTTTCAAGGATGGAGAAGATGGGGGCGTCCAGAAGCAGGATGGTTGCTAAGATTGCGGGTGGAGCACAGATGTTTGCAACTTCGGCGGGAGCAGGCGGCATAACGATGAAGGTGGGAGAAAAGAACGCTGAATCCGCCAAGGTTAATTTTAAAAAACTTGGTATACGCATAGTCGCCGAGGATACAGGGCTCAATTATGGACGTACAATAGAATTTTATTCTGAGGATGGTTCGTTACTTATTAAGGCAGTTGGAAAGGAACAAAAAAGAATATGATTTTTAGAAATCTTCCGGCGCTTATTACGCTAGTGGCTGCTCTTGTTGCCTGGATTGTTACTTTTATCTATAAATATGAGCTTACCAAGGCATTGATTATTATTTTTGCTTCTGCATTTGTCTTTTTTATTATAGGAATCATAGTCCGGGCAATTCTTAATCGCTTTCTTAATCCTGATACGGATAAAAAGGAAAAGACAGAAGAAACTGAAGATACATTGGAGAGCAATGAAACAGAAGAGGAAAACTAATTAAATATTGTTTAAAAGTTTCATAAAAGAGGGTAGCAAAATGGACGAAAACAGCAAGGAAAAGCTTTGGGATTTATATGCAAAGAATAAAAATCCTGAGCTGCGCGAGAAAATTATAATAGAATATGCTCCCCTCGTTAAGCTGGTAGCCGGAAGATTAAGTATGTATCTTGGTTACAATGTTGAGTACGAGGATCTTGTAAGTTATGGTATTTTTGGATTGATTGATGCAATTGACAAATATGATTTTAATAAGAATGTCAAGTTTGAAACGTATGCCAGTCTCAGAATCCGAGGTGCAATTCTTGATCAGATAAGAAAGATGGATTGGATTCCAAGGAGTGTAAGACAGAAACAGAAGAAGATAGAGTCTGCAATGTCTAAGCTGGAAACCGAGTATGGACGAGCCGCCACAGATGAGGAAATTGCCAGAGAGCTGGATATTTCCACGGAGGAGCTTGACACATGGAATGGACAAGCGAAGGTTTCTAATATTGTTTCACTGGAGGATTTTATTGAACAGGGCAGTGAGATAAAAATGGATGCATCGCACAATTCCCAGTTTGAACAACCGGAAAGAGTTGTGGAGAAGGCGGAGCTTGCACGGATGCTGGAGAAAGCATTAGATACCTTGACAGAGAAAGAGAAAAGCGTTGTTTTATTTTATTATTATGAAGATTTGTCATTGAAAGAAATAAGCAGGGTACTTGGGGTATCTGAATCAAGAGTATCGCAGTTACATACTAAAGCGATTCAGAAGATGAAAAAACATCTGGGTGGATACATGGGGCTGTTATCCGATCAGATATAATATGAGGACAATTATATGGTGAAAAATGGGTATTTCATGATTTCGGTGAAGCAGGATGGGACTTATGTCAGTATTGTAGAACCGCAAGAGGGCGGAAAAAGGACAAATGCCGAAGAGATAATAGAATATCTCAACAGCAGAAGATTTGAAGACTTTAATAAGGATGATATCCGGGCAGCTTTGAAAAATATAAATACAGCATCTTGTTTCAAGATTAGTGATACGGCGATGAATTCAAGCGCCGCTTTTTGTGTTTATAACATTGATAAAAATAAGATGAGGGCAGAAGCAATATTATATCCACCTGTTGGAAACGGATCACTAATGACTGTAAGTGAGATGAAAGGCGACCTTATGGCTAAGGGTATTACTTATGGTGTCGATGATGCGATTATAAAAGAGATTGTGGAGAATAAGATATATAATACTCCATTTGTATTCGCGAGGGGTACCGAACCGGTACAGGGAAAAGATGCCAGTATAGAGTATCTTTTTAATACGAAGCAGGTTGCCAAGCCCAAGATAAATAGTGATGGTACGGTAGATTATCATGAGCTTGATCTTATAACCAAGGTATCGGCGGAACAGGTGGTTGCAAGAATCATTCCTGTTGTGAAGGGCACTCCGGGTAAAAATATTATGGGAGCTGAGCTGCCACCGGAGAGAGTGACCAAGAAGAATTTTAAGTTTAGCAGAAATGCATATATATCGGAAGATGGATTAAGTCTTATTTCTAAGGTTAACGGACATGTCACATTAGAGGGCGACAAGATATTCATTTCAGATATATATGACGTTCCTGTTGATGTCGATAACACAACCGGAGATATTTCCTATGAAGGAAATATAATTGTCCATGGGAATGTGCGGGCCGGATTCACACTCAAGGCATCAGGTGATATAACAATCATGGGAGTTGTGGAAGGCGCGAATGTCGATGCGGGTGGCAATGTCATGGTTAATCGCGGAATTCAGGGTATGAACAAGGCCGTTGTACATGCCGGAGGTGACATTACTACGAAGTTCGTTGAAAATGCTACTGTTTCGTGTGGTGGAAGTATTGAAACGGATTCATTATTACACTGTAGTACTTCAGCAGGTGATAAGATAAATGTTAGCGGAAAGAATGGTCTGCTCGTAGGCGGTACGGCAAGAGCAGGTTCCACCGTAACAGCGAAGCAGATTGGAAATAACATGGGTACAGTGACGAATGTCTATGTAGGTGTTGACCCGGCTTTGCGTAAGAGGGTAAAGGAGCTTGCTGCTGAGATTACAAAAGCTAATTCTGACAGAACCAAGCTCAGACAGGTTGTGGCGGCGCTCAGAAAAAAGATGGAGCTGGAGGGAAAGCTAGATTCCCAGAAGCAGGAAATGCTCCAGACTTCAATGAAGAATCTTATTATGCTTGAGCAGTCCTTCAAAAAAATGACAGAGGAGTACAATGCGGGTAAACAGGCCTTGTCTGAGAATGTTGAGGCAAGGGTTAAGATTACGGATTGTATTTATCCGGGAACCAAGCTGTCATTCGGTGATACGGAGTACCGCATAAAGGATAAAGCGGTATACTGCCAGTATGCTAAGCAGGGAGCAGATGTAGTAATGCTTCCATTATAAAGAAAAGAGGATTTATATGAGACCGGTAGAGATGACGGGAATTGTAAATCGTACAACAGACTTTGCCCAGGTTAGACAGAATGAAGATCAGAAACCTGTTATGGAGCAGGCTGCTTTTCAGACCCAGTTTAATAAGCAGGTCGAGAAAAATTCAGACACTGTTGTTAAAAAGCGTGATTCTGAATGGAATAATGAGAAATTTGATGCGAAGGATAAAGGGAAGAATAAGTATTATTCCAATATCAAAAAGAAGATGAAAGAAAACTTAGAGGAGGATGAAAAGGCGGAACCGGAGAAACATACAACCTTTGACATCCGAATCTGACAGTCAGGTGAATGAGATGACAATGCTGGAAATTGTATTGCTGCTTATAGGAATAATCTGTATTGCCGTAAGCTTTATGTTCTCTGTTAAATTAGATGGTACAGAGAAAACACAGAGTACGGGCACGAAATTATCGGATAACCAGAAAGAAGATATAAGAAGACAGATTACATCGGTTTTTAATGAACAGACAGTACGGATAACCCAGACAGTTGAGGATAGAACACGCGATGAACTCGAAAGGCTGTCCAATCAGAAAATAAAAGAGTTTGCCGAGTATTCCGATACGGTTCTTGGGGAAATCAATAAAAGCCATAATGAAGTAATGTTCTTGTATGATATGCTTAATGAAAAAAGCAAAGAGGTTCATAACAATATACGTGATATGCAGAAGGCGGCTGATAAGCAAAAAGCTTCCATTGGCGCAGAGCGAGGTTTCCATGCTCCGAAGGATAATACAGATCTTGATAAAAACCATATGGAAGAGGCGGCACTGCTGTACAATGCTGAGATATCCGCGGCGGTTGATGCGAACAAAGCAGTGTCTGTAAGCACGGATGAGAATGTGCAGGCTGGTGGTGTTGAAACGGGTGACAACAAGAGAGATAATGTCCTAAAATTATACAAACAGGGTAAGTCTGTTATTGAAATAGCTAAGACACTGGGAATAGGTGTAGGTGAGGTCAGGCTGGTTATAGATTTGTTTAAAGGTACGAAATAAAATGAGACTTAAATATTTTTTACGTGGTGTGGGAATAGGTATATTAGTTACCACAATAATTCTGACAGCAACACATGCTTCTGAAAGAAGGATGTCTGATAGTGAGGTTATTGACAGGGCAATTGAGCTTGGCATGAGCTTTTCAGCCTCACATTCCGGGCAGCAGAGTGGGACGGAAGAAGCATCCTCTGATGAATCATCCACAGGGCAGGAAACTTCCGGCGATGATGTCACGGATGATTTGCAGCATGACGGTGAAACTGAAACGGAGATGGGGAGTCAGAGTCCTTCAGAGACGGTTTCAGAATCGACGAGTGATGGAGAAGCTTCACCCGGAAAAGAATCAGAGGCAGTTACCGGGATGACAACGAAGGCAATAACAGAAACAACAGAAACAACAGAAACAACAGAAACAACAGAAACAACAACTGAATTAACAACAGAGAATAATAATGCCGGTTCTGCTGCCGGGGTAATGAACAATGAAGTTACCTGCACAATAAACATTACCAAGGGCATGAGTTCAAGAACAGTATGTGATATGCTTAAGCAGAATGGAATTATAGAGGATGCAGCAGATTTTGACAGATACCTCATAAAAACAGGTTATGATGACAAGATAAGGGTCGGCGAGGTTGAGGTTAATTCGGGTATGACTTATGAAGAGCTGACAGCATCATTATATAAGAAATGATAATTATGATTAGCATGTTTTGATACCCGGATCATAATTATATTCGTGAAGAAAAATAATCTGCCACGATAATAAAAAATGCTTGCAAATTATGGTTGGTTATGTTATCCTTAGTTTCGTGTGAAAAAACACATGTGTGGATTTCCTATGGTCCCTTGCTCGGGGTGACGGAAAGCTGAAGCACATGGAAGAATATTAAAAACCACAGGAGGTACTAAAATGAGCGTAATTTCTATGAAGCAGTTACTTGAGGCAGGTGTACATTTCGGACACCAGACAAGAAGATGGAACCCTAAGATGGCAGAGTACATCTACACAGAGAGAAACGGAATCTACATCATCGACTTACAGAAGTCCGTTACTAAGGTAGATGAGTGCTATCATGCATTAGCTGATATCGTTGCTGACGGCGGTACAGTATTATTCGTTGGTACTAAGAAGCAGGCTCAGGAGGCTGTTAAGACAGAGGCTGAGCGTTGTGGAATGTACTACATCAACGAGAGATGGTTAGGCGGTATGCTTACTAACTTCAAGACAATCCAGAGCAGAATTGCACGTCTTGTTGAGATTGAGACAATGGAGCAGGACGGAACATTCGATGTTCTTCCTAAGAAGGAAGTAGCTCAGTTAAAGAAGGAGATGGACAAGCTTCAGAAGAACCTTGGCGGTATCAAGAACATGAAGAAGCTTCCTGATGCTATCTTCGTAGTTGATCCTAAGAAGGAGAGAATTTGTATCCAGGAGGCTCATATCCTTGGAATTCCTCTTTTCGGTATCGTTGATACTAACTGTGATCCTGAAGAGTTAGATTACGTTATCCCGGGTAACGATGACGCTATCAGAGCTGTTAAGCTTATCGTTGCTAAGATGGCAGACGCTGTTATCGAGGCTAATCAGGGGGAGGCAACAGATGTTGAGTACTCTGAGGATGCTGAGGCTGTAGAAGAGGCAGCAACAGAGGAATAATATTTCCGAACAATATAAGGGGCAGTCTTTGCCCCTTTAACCTTTAGTACAGTAAGCTCTGCAAAAGCAGCAGGATACTGTATGAGCAAGTAATGGAGTGGATTGCGAATATCCGCTGTTTCCTATATTAATTTGTAATTTAAATAATTGGAGCTGTCTCTTATACACATCTCCGAGCCCACGAGACGGAGCT
>ENA-OXEE01000614-OXEE01000614.1-human-gut-metagenome-genome-assembly--contig:-NODE-614-length-16028-cov-18.8989_pt1 | contig 16028 bp, 14 predicted proteins | sample MGYA00249824_ERZ652242 | MGnify/ENA primary metagenome ERZ652242 (study PRJEB26925, sample SAMN05826943) | human gut metagenome | biome: ENVO:2100002; feature: ENVO:00000062; material: ENVO:00002003... | reverse complement strand
CACAAAGATATGACTTTTACGCTTTTGTTAAATCCCCAAGTTTAAAATCTGTGCCCGCAAAAATCAGATGCAGATGTATGGCTTGCCAAAGGAGGAGTTTGGCAAGATGAACTGATTCGGGTTGTGGCAACGGGAAGCACTGACAGTGGAGTTTCATGGGTAATAGAAGTAGAAGGTAAATGCATCTTTCATGCTGGAGACTTGAATAATTGGTACGCCCGTTTTTTGACAGACGATTATCGAGGCGGTGTGATTTATAGTCCTGAATTTGGTGGCAATATCGACCCAATGAAAGAAGAGAAACATTATTTGGGGGAATTGAAAGAAATCCGGAAAATAGCAGACAGATTTGACCTTGTCATGTTTCCAGTTGACGGTCGTATCGGTAATGGATATACACGTGGAGGACGTCAGTTTATAGAACGTTTTCAGGTCGGTTTGTTTGTGCCAATGCATTTTGTGGCAAGCGGTTTTGAGTCTGCATGGCGTATGAAAGAATTTATGGACGCTTGTGGAATTTCGTTTTGGCGTATAAGTGAAGAAGGTGAATCAATCGTGTTTTAGAAAGGGTTTCTTTATTGATTCACCTTCTTTTAGTTTGTTATTTGGGCGCTTTATGGTATAAATAAATAGCGATAAACAGATATAGGATATTCGGTATCCACACGGCAATAGCCGGAGGCATATTCCCGTTAATGGCAAAAGTTGCCGAAATGGTTTGGAATAGGATATACGAGAAACTAAGTGCCAGACCGATACCCAAATGAAGCCCCATGCCTCCTTTGACTTTTCGTGAAGAAAGCGAAAGACCGATAGCCGTTAGAATAAATGCAGCAAACGACATGGCTATACGTCGATGGTATTCCACTTCAAATTCTTTGATATTGGCGAATCCTCGTTGTTTTTGTTTTTGGATATAATCCCGTAGTTGCGGACTGGTCATGGTTTCCTGTTGTTCGCGTGTAATCAGAAAGTCTTGCGGCTCCATTTTGATAATCGAATCAATACGGTCGCCTCGGGTGATGACTTCTTTCATGCCACGCATTTCCCGTATCATATAATCCCGGATAATCCATTTATGATATGAAGCTGTATCATACGTGATACGGCGTGCTGTCAGGTGTGAAACCAGCTTATGGTCTTCAAATTTGTCTAATGAAAACCGGTATCCCGTTTTATTGTAATTTTCGTAACGTTCCATGTAAGCGACTACACCCGTGTCTACTTCCAACTGGATATTGCGGGCATAATCTGCCGATTTCTTTTTCTTATATAGTTCTTCAAACTTCAATCGGGTGACACTTCCTTTGGGAATGACTTCAGTTCCCAACATGAAAGTCACCGCAGAGATAATGGCAGCTGATATCATATAAGGGACCATTAGCCGTTTAAAGCTCATGCCTGTGGAGAACATCGCAATTATTTCGGAGTTTTCCGCAAGCTTTGAAGTGAAGAAAATTACCGCAATGAAGACAAACAACGGGCTGAACAAATTGGTGTAGTAGGGGATGAAGTTCAGATAATAGTCAAAAATAATGGCTTCAAGCGGTGCTTTATTATTGATGAAACGGTCGATGTTTTCATTGATATCAAAAACCACAGATATGGAGATAATCAAAGCAATAGCAAAGAAATATGTTCCTAGAAACTTGACAATAATGTAACGGTCAAGCCGTTTCAGCCATTTTTGTTTAAAAATGGTTTTTACGAAAGGCATAAACTTACTCATTTGTTGAGGAAATGCCAGTTTCAATTTCAGTTTATCCAGTTTCATCATTATATAAAATTACAAGCGGGTAGAAATTCGTTTTACCATAGCCGGTTTCCATGTTGAGAAGTCTCCGGCAATAATGTGTTTACGTGCTTCGCCTACTAACCATAAGTAGAAAGCCAAGTTGTGGATAGAGGCTATTTGCAGTGCCAATAATTCTTGTGCATGGAATAAGTGGCGCAAATAAGCACGGCTGTACATGGTGTCTACATACGAAGCTCCGTCCGCTTCGATAGGCGAGAAGTCTTTTTCCCACTTCTTATTGCGCATATTCATGATGCCGTCCTTCGTAAAAAGCATTCCGTTTCGTCCGTTACGGGTAGGCATTACACAATCGAACATGTCCACTCCGCGTTCGATGCCTTCTAAGATATTGACAGGTGTTCCTACTCCCATTAAATACCGAGGCTTATCTGTAGGCAAGATTTCGTTGACCACTTCAATCATTTCATACATTTTCTCCGTAGGTTCGCCTACAGCCAGTCCGCCAATTGCATTTCCGTCTGCATTCTTTGAAGCAATGTATTCAGCCGACCGTTTCCGTAAATCAGGGTATACGCATCCTTGTACGATAGGGAAGAGCGATTGGTTATATCCGTATTTAGGCTCTGTTTCATTAAAACGGGTAATACAGCGGTCTAGCCAGCGGTGGGTCAGTTCCATCGATTTTTTTGCATAGTCAAATTCGGCTGTACCCGGAGTGCATTCATCAAATGCCATTATAATATCCGCTCCGATAGTCCGTTCGATATCCATGACCCGTTCGGGGGTAAATAGATGTTTGGAACCGTCAATATGGGAACGGAATTCCACGCCTTCTTCTTTCAGTTTGCGTATGCCTGAAAGGGAGAATACTTGAAAACCACCGCTATCGGTCAGCATCGGACGGTCGAAGCCATTGAATTTATGCAGACCTCCTGCAGCTTCCAGTACTTCAAGACCGGGGCGGAGATACAAATGATAGGTATTCCCTAAAATGATTTGTGCCTTGATATCTTCTTTCAATTCATGCAAATGAACTGCTTTTACGCTGCCCAGTGTACCCACAGGCATAAAAATAGGTGTTTCGATTTGTCCGTGGTCGGTCGTAATCAGACCGGCACGGGCATTTGATTTCGGATCAGTATGTTGTAATTCAAATTTCATTTAAATAATCAGATAGTTGGTGTTTTCTCTTCCTTAGAACGTTTTGTTTCCTGTTCTTTTTCTTTCTTTAGAATTGCTTCGAAATCAATGGCATCTGCCACTTTTTCTTCTGTCAATGCCAATTGAAGCACTTCCTTGATGTCTTTTACGTAGTGGAATTCCAGGCCTTTCAAATACATCGGTTGTATTTCCTCAATGTCTTTCCGGTTTTCTTCGCATAGGATAATATCAGTGATGCCTGCACGTTTTGCCGCTAAAATCTTTTCACGGATACCTCCTACGGGAAGCACTTTCCCGCGTAACGTGATTTCTCCTGTCATAGCCAGATTCGACCTTACCTTGCGTTGGGTCAAAGCTGATGCCAATGAAGTCACCATGGTAATACCAGCCGAAGGACCGTCTTTCGGTATAGCTCCTTCCGGCACATGGATATGAATGTTCCAATTTTCGAAAATACCCTCCGGCAAATCCAACAAGAAAGTATGTGCTTTCAGATATTCCAAAGCCAGCATGGCTGATTCTTTCATGACATCTCCCAGATTTCCGGTCAAAGTCAGGCGTTCTCCTTTCCCTTTGCTCAAGCTGGTTTCTACAAACAAGATTTCGCCTCCTACGGCAGTCCAAGCCAGTCCGGTTACTACTCCCGCATATCCGTTGCCCTGATACTTGTCGCGCGAATATTCTGGAGTCCCTAAATATTGCTTGATGTCATCCGGCTTTAGTTCATGTAGTCCGGTGAATTTGCCGCTGGCTATTTCCAATGCGATTTTACGCATGACCTTGCCGATTTTCTTTTCCAATTCACGTACACCGCTCTCCCGCGTATAATTTTCAATGATGTATTCAATAGCCGGTTTCGTAAACTTGACATGTTCTTTCTTCAGTCCGTTTGCCAGCATTTCTTTCGGAATCAGGTGACGCCGCGCAATCTCTATTTTCTCTTCGGTAATGTATCCGCTTACTTCAATCAGTTCCATACGGTCCAGCAAAGGAGTCGGAATTGTGCTCAGGTTATTTGCCGTAGCGATAAACATTACTTTCGATAAGTCATAATCCAAGTCGATGTAATTGTCATGGAACGTATTGTTCTGTTCCGGGTCAAGCACTTCCAGCATAGCCGAGGCCGGATCTCCTTGACGGTCGTTGCCCAACTTGTCTATTTCGTCCAAGATAATGACAGGGTTGGATGATTCCGCCTTAATCAGGCTTTTGATGATACGTCCCGGCATGGCACCGATATAGGTTTTGCGGTGTCCGCGGATTTCGGCTTCATCGTGTACGCCTCCCAATGACATACGGATGTATTTCCGTTTCAGGGCAGAGGCGATAGAACGTCCTAAGGATGTTTTCCCTACGCCCGGAGGGCCGTATAAGCAAAGAATCGGTGATTTCAAATCTCCTTTCAGCTTCAATACGGCAAGATGTTCCAAAATGCGTTCTTTCACTTTTTCCAGCCCATAATGGTCTTTGTTCAATACTTTCTCGGCGTTAGGGATGTTTAACGAATCTGTTGTAAAGACATTCCATGGGAGGGAAAGCAGCGTCTGCAAGTAAGTGAGTTGCACATTATAGTCGGGCGATTGCGGATTGATACGTTCCAATTTTTGCAATTCACGCTCGAATGTAGCAGCCACTTCTTTACTCCATTTCTTGGCTTCTCCTTTGCTGCGTAGCTCGTCTATTTCGTCTTCCTGGCCGTTGCCCAGTTCATCTTGGATATTCTTGATTTGTTGTTGCAAGAAATATTCGCGTTGTTGGCGGTCCAAGTCTTCCCGCGTACGCATTTGGATGTCATGTTTTAACTCTGCCAATTTGGTTTCCCGGTTCAATACTTGAATCAGGTTGTATAACCTGTCTTTTAAAGTGTCTTTCGACATCAGTTCAAACTTTTCATCCAAGCTGAACGGGAAGTTTGTGCAGATATAATTTACCAGAATATGGTCTTTCGGCAAGTTTTTCAGTGCAAAAGTCACATCCGGGCTTAGCCTGTCACTTGTCTCTACATATTGGTTGGCTAAATCTACACAAGTGTCCATCAATGCTACGAATTCGTCATTTTCCTTCACGTCCATGTCTTCCGGCTCTATCCCGACTTTTCCTTTCAGGTAGGGAAGGGTTGACGTGATAGCCTCCAGCCGGACTTTAACGTTGCTGGCCTGTAGGATAACTGTAGTTGTTCCGCCAGGCAATTCGAAGATGCGGAGTATCCGTCCGATTACGGCAATCGGGTACAAATCGTTGAGTCCTGGTTCTTCTACTTCTGCAACTTTTTGGGTAGCGATAATGATATGTTGCTTGTTTTTTAGTGCAGAACGTACCAATTTAAGAGTAGACTGCCTGCCAACGGTTACAGGCATAACGATGCTTGTAAACATCAGCATGTTGCGTAATGTCATGATAGGTAAATCTCCACCCAACTCTTCGGGCGAGGGGGATTCTGCCTCAGCTCTTATTTCGGTAACCATCGATACTTCATCCGTGCTTGACTGTATTTCGAAATCATCTTCAGTTTTCCTTTTTCTTGCCATAATTCGTGGTTAGTCAACTTTATTTAATCTATTTAGTTTTCTTAGTCTCAAAACGGGTACAAAGTTAATCAATCTGCTTTGAATACGGAAGTAGAATAGTTGTAAAAGCACGTCCGGAAATGAAATAATTGAAAATTTTGTGTTTTATAAGGCAGGTTTTATCTATTTTTGACGAAAAATTGAAGCACGGAGGTATGAGAAATCCTTTTTTTAGATTCAAGCAGTTTACAGTTTGGCACGACCGTTGTGCCATGAAAGTCGGCACGGATGGAGTTTTGTTGGGGGCATGGGTTTGCCTTGACAATGCACGGAATGTGTTGGATATCGGGATCGGAAGCGGGTTGATTTCATTAATGGTTGCCCAGCGGTGTCCAGCCCAAGTGACAGGCATTGACATCGATGCAGATGCAGTCGGGCAGGCATACGAAAATGTATCCGCTTCGCCTTGGAGCGGGCGTATCCGGATATGCAAGGCTGATGTGGCAAACTGGGAGGAAGGGAAGTTATATGATACAATCGTATCCAATCCGCCTTTTTTTCAGGAACAAGTGCATTGTCCTGACAACCAGCGTAATGCAGCGCGCCATACGGAAAGCCTGACTTTTGAACGCTTGTTGGATTCGGCTGTGCGTCTGATGTCGGAAGACGGCACCTTTTCGGTCATACTTCCGGCAGAGGCTGGCGAGCGGTTTATTACATTAGCCGCTGAGCGGCATTTGTATTTATTACGCAGGACTTATGTGCATAGCAAGCCGTCTGTTCCTCCTAAGCGGGTTTTGATGACATTTGTACGGACGATACAGGCATGCGGCACTACACATTTGGTTTTGGAGGAGGAGCCTCGGAAATATAGTTCAGAGTACTTGAGCCTTGTCCGTGATTTTTATTTGAATTTAGGCTGATAAAAACGAAAGTTTTTCAGGGTGAAATACTGCCATTGGGGAATAGGGACGTCTTTGTTGTACGAGGCTGTTTCAAAACAACAAAGTGTCTATCCAGAAGTAATATGAATGTCCACAAAGAACCAATGTAGGGGCGTATTGCATACGCCCTGAAAACATTCGCGTAGACAAGTGTGTGCATTCGGGCGTATGCAATACGCCCCTACAATTAATTGGGTGAAATGCGGATATTTATAAAGTAAGAGGGTGTATTACTGTTTGGATAACCTTCGCAGCAGATTCTGGTTTAATTGCAGCAATTTCTTATGCTTTTCCGCTATGGTGGAAGCCAAGGGCTTGGTGCCAAAAAAATCGGTGAAATGTTGCAATACGCTGAAAGGTTCTTCCGAAGTCAGCCTTTTCTCTGGAGCGATTACTTTTAATCCCCGGTGCACGACTTCTACAACCAGATCCTTGCCGCCTATCATCGGGTCTCCATCGAAATGAAAGACTCCTTCGTTGCGGCGGTGAATCGTGATTTTTTTCTCTTTCATTGTCTTGATACGGCTGTTTTGGTCTAATGTCTTGTTGAATAATTGGAATGATAGGGCAGGCACGTCAAGCACGGTAAACGGTTCTAGAATGGTAATGTCCATCATACCGTCGGTCAATGAGGCTTGAGGAGCGATGTATGCATTGTTCCCATATTGCGAAGCATTTGCACACGCAATGAGAAATGCTTTATAACGCACGGTTCCCAGTTCGTTCTCTATTTCGTATGTCTCCGGGCGGTAAGTAAGGCTTTCGTGTAAGGTGTTTTCTAAATAAGTAAGGGGACCTCGCTTCCCGGAATCTGCAAACTTCAGGCTGACAAAAGCGTCAAATCCGACTCCGCATGTACAGAAAAAAGGGTGTTGGTTAATGATGCCATAATCTATGGTTTTTATAAAACCGCGGTTTAATGTTTCGATAGCGCTTCGTGCGTTCATGGGGATATGCAAATGGCGTGCTAAGCCATTTCCTGAGCCGCAGGGGATAATCCCTAGTGCTGTATCTGTATGAATCAGCGCGCGCCCTATTTCATTAATAGTCCCGTCTCCGCCAATAGCGACCACAATGTCGGTTTTTGCTTCGGCTGCTTGCCGGGCAATTTCTGTGGCGTGTCCTGCATATTCGGTTTGGCGGACTGTATAGTCGTATTGGTCACGGTCTATTCCTTTATCTATTAAATGCAAGATAAATTCTTTGCTGTGAGTGCCAGATATCGGGTTGACTATAAATATGATATGTTTCTTTGAATTCATGTTTGTTAAGAGTCAGTTTATTCATTTTATGGAGTTCCGCAATACTCTGCTTTGAATGTCGGATATTGCAGGTGCCCTTTAATTCTGAAACAAAAGTAAGATTAATTTGTTTATGATTGGTATATTTTTGTAGAGAATTGACAGATGAAACATTTTTTTTGCCACAATGGCTCATTTAAATTATTAAAATTATTATCTTTGCACGTTCTTTTATAAATTTGCCGGTGAGGTCCGGTTATGTAGTAATAAATAAATGTGAATCATAGGATTTACTAAATAACAAGAAAATATGGGATTATTACAAGACAAGCTGAGTAAATACAGAACGCCTCAGATGTTTATGGAACGAGGTGTTTACCCTTATTTCCGTGAGATTGACAGTGCTCAAAACACCGAAGTGATGATGGATGGGCGGAAAGTCTTAATGTTCGGCTCAAACTCGTATATGGGGCTGACCTACGATGAACGTATTATTAATGCGGCTATCGCAGCTACCCGCAAATACGGTACGGGATGTGCCGGTTCGCGTTTGTTGAACGGGACATTGGATATCCATGTGAAATTGGAAAAGGAACTGGCTGAATTTGTAGGAAAAGATGAAGCATTATGTTTCTCTACCGGATTTACCGTAAACGAAGGAGTTATTCCTCAACTGGTAGGACGGGGAGATTATATTATATGTGATGACCGCGACCATGCTTCGATAGTGGACGGTCGCCGGCTTTCGTTCGCTACACAATTGAAATACAAGCATAACGATATGGACGCTTTGGAAAAGGAACTCCAAAAGTGCGAGCCTGATGCCATTAAGCTGATTATCGTGGATAGCGTGTTCTCAATGGAAGGTGATTTAGCTAATTTGCCAGAGATTGTCCGCTTGAAAAAGAAATACAATGCAACCGTTTATGTGGATGAAGCTCATGGATTGGGCGTCTTCGGAAGAAACGGACGGGGCGTGTGCGACTATTTTGGCGTGACGGAGGATGTCGACTTGATTATGGGTACTTTCAGCAAGTCGTTGGCGTCGATTGGCGGATTCGTTGCAGCCGATAAAGATGTGATTAATTGGTTGCGCCATAATGCACGTTCGTATATTTTCCAGGCAAGCAATACGCCTGCAGCTACAGCAGCCGCCATAGAAGCGCTTCATATATTCCAGGAAGAGCCCGAACGTCAGGAAAATCTGTGGAAGATAACAAATTACGCATTGAAGAGTTTCCGCGAAGCAGGTTTTGAAATCGGCGAAACGGCAAGTCCGATTATTCCGTTGTATGTGCGTGATACAGACAAAACATTCGAAGTGACTAAGTTGGCTTTTGATGAAGGTGTGTTTATCAATCCGGTAATCCCGCCTGCATGTGCTCCGCAGGATACGTTGGTGCGTTTTGCGTTGATGGCTACGCATACAAAAGAACAAGTGGATTTTGCTATTGATAAATTGATAAAATGCTTTAAGCAATTGCATATCCTGAAATAACGGTTTATGATACTGAATGAAAGAGACAGCCGGCATGACCAAGTGCTGCAAATTGCTCAACAAATGATGATTGCCGCACGCACGGCACCGAAAGGGAAGGGAGTGGATATCATTGAAGTGGCAATGGTAACCGAAAGCAATATCCGCATCTTGTCGGATACAATGAAACAGATGTACGAAGAAAACGGTTTTAAGTTTTTCTTGCGTGATGCGGAAAATATTTTGAATGCAGAATGCATTGTATTAATAGGTACGCGCGAACACCCTCAAGGATTGAATTGCGGGCATTGTGGTTTCGATGCTTGTGACGCACGTGAAGAAGGGGTTCCTTGTGCGATTAACAGTGTGGATGTAGGAATAGCTATCGGTTCGGCTTGTTCTGTAGCTGCAGACCATCGGGTTGATACCCGTGTGATGTTCTCTGCAGGGCTGGCAGCTCAGCAATTAGATTGGTTAGACGGGTGTAAGCAAGTGTATGCCATACCCGTCAGTGCGTCTTCTAAAAATCCGTTTTTCGACCGGAAACCCAAAGAGTGATTTAAGGCAGTCTTTGGGTTTGCGAAGCAACTAAATGAATTTTTCTACTGCATAGGCTACGCCGTCTTCGTCATTAGATAACGTGATGAAGTCGGCGTTTTCGCGTACTACCGGTTGCGCATTTGCCATGGCTATGCCTAAGCCTGCATACTGAATCATCGACAAGTCGTTGAATCCGTCGCCGATAGCAATCATTTCTTCTTTGCTCAGCCCGATTTCTTTTAGCAGTACAGATAAAGACTGGGCTTTATCAATGCCTTTGGGTACCAGTTCCAGGAAATACGGTTCAGAGCGGAATACACCCATTTTGTCTTTCAGTTGCCCGTACATTTCTTTTTCTAAAACAGCCAAGCGGTCCGGTTCTCCTACTATCAGGCATTTGGTAATGGGGCGGGGGATAGCTTCCAGGAAATTATCCACTTTCTTTATTTTCATTACGTTCAGCAACGCTTCTTTCAGTACGTATTCGTCATCGGGCGATTCGGTCAATACAAATTCATGGTCGTAAGTGACGATGGCAAAATTGTTTTCTTTGGCACACTTATATAAATAAGGTAAAACGTCGTCGTCCAGCCATTTCTTATACATCAACTCTCCGGTTTTCCAGTCGATAATTTCGCCGCCGTTATACGAAAGGATATATCCTTCGTAGCGGTCAAGTTCCAATGCATTGGCAAGCGGGGCTACGCCGTATGTAGGCCGTCCGGATGCCAGCACTATTTTTACACCTTGTTTTTGTGCTTCTATTAAAGTAGCGCGTGTATGGTCGGTTATTTTCTTTTTCGAGTTGGTCAGTGTGCCGTCTAAGTCAAGCACGAGTAACTTGTATTTCATATTTCAATTCTTCAAAAATTTATTTCGGGACAAAGATACGCAATCCTTGGCAAAATAGCAATGGATATGCCTAAATGTCATTCGGGTACTGTCAAAAATGCATACGGGTTCGTAGGCTTACGAAGCTGGGTCTGATGGCTGATGAAGCAGGGTTCATCGGCAAACGAAGCAGGATTCATCAGAATAGGCATGTTGGATAGTTGCGTATTCCGGTTTGATGTAGCGGGTTATTTAAATTAATCAAGATAAAAAACATTATTTTTTTACATTTTGACGCACTATATGAAATATATTTATTATATTTGCAGCGGAACAGATGATATCTGTTTCATGGCAAATTTGAAGAAACATTGTTTCATCTCGTGATTGGGAATGCAGGGAATTGTCAGAAGGCTGATCTGCAGCGATGCCCGAAGATTATTTCTTGCAATTCCCAATTTAACGTATATCGGAACAGAAAAGGAGATTACAGATTAGGGTTTTGACAGATGTCTATCTCATTGCACGTTATGTGCATTCGGAATGGCTATTGATGTAAAAATAAGTCATATAAATAGAGATATAATTATGGATAAAGGAGAAAAGCAACCGGGCATTGCGGTTGAAAAAGAAGTCGGCAATGCAATCAATCAATTAATTATGAATACAAAAGAGACAAGTAGGTTAGCCGAAGAAGGAAAGAAGAAGCGGCCATACGTAACAGCACAGACGGAATGTATTACCGTGGAGTTGGAAAGTGGGTTTATGGGTGCTTCGGTATTTGATCCTGAAGAACAGCATGATAAAGGTGTAACTACTACCGGGCATGGATTCGGAAATTCAGGAAATTATTTTGATAATGCCGATGATACCAAGAATACGTGGGATGAAGGATTTTAAGTAGAAATTAATTTTTAAAGAATAGTCAAGTATGAAACTAAAAACATTTATAATAGCAGCCTCTGTATTGGCATTAGGAAGTTGCCAAGATGATGTGGTTGAAAATGTCGTGAGTACTCCAGTACAGACAGGTGATGAAATAACGTTTGGTCCTTCGTTGCCTAATGCTATCGGAACCCGTACTTCTTATGGAGAAGCTGTAGGAACAGTTGAAAATGGTGGATATTATCCCATTGAATGGGAAGAAGGTGATGAAATTGCTATTTTTTGCCCCCAAGCAAGTCAACCTGCCAGTCAACTTGTCAATTATAAAATTACACCAGACGAAAATGACCCAACTCATTCGGCGGCAGTAACGAAAATTGGTGATGTTGGTTTGCAATGGGGCAATGAGGATGCTCATCGTTTCTATGGGTTTTATCCGGCAAGTGCAGTAGAAGGAACGGAAACGGATGGGCGTATTATGGGAAGTATTCCTGTATTCCAACCTGTAGAAAGTTGGGATGATACAGGAACAGATGAAAACGGAAATAAGATTTACCGCGGTATACCCAATATGGATTTAGCTTATATGTGGGCATATAGTGAGGTTTCAAAAAAAGATACTCCTGTAGGAACTGATGTCTCTTTGAAATTTGAACCTTTGGTTACTGTCCTTGAAATTACAGTCAATGGGCCTGACCCTAATATGTCTGCTGTGGAAGTCTCCAATATAACTATTCAGGGGGTTTCTGGAAATGTAGCTTTAGCTGGAGATTTCGAATGTTTGATTAGTGATAGGAGTGGTACTTGTACTCCTCTTGAGAACGGTACGGTAACGAACCGTATTTCTATACCTTGCTATAGAGACGGACAACCTATTACGCTTAACCCTGGCGAAAAAATCGTTGTACAAGCATTCATTATCCCCAATGAGACGGCTATAAGCACACGGCAGGTTAGTATAACTGTTGCTACTACAGGTGGAGCGGCACGTACCAAAACATTGCAGACAGATGACATCCTACCACATAAAGTTAATTTTGTTTCGCTGCCTGCTTTGAATCGGAATACAGAAGTCAATTATTGGATGAGTGACCTTGACCCGAATATTTATGCGTCAGAATTATCGCTGCCTGGTAGTAAAATGACGGCTTTAACTCGTGATGTCAGTAGCGATTTGTATTATCAGACGGCTTCTATTACAGAACAATTTAATTCAGGAGTTCGTGCGTTCATTTTTCAAACGCAATATAAAACTAGTTGGGAGGATTGGTCTCTTCATTTAGAGGTCGTAGCTGCAGGAGAAGGTTTTTTGGGGACAAGCCTTGATTGTGGGTCTTTAAAAAGCAAGTTGCAAGAATTGAGTAGTTGTATTGAGGCAGCAAAAAATGCAGGGAAACAGGAATTTGCTTTTGTTTTAATAACGTGGAATAGCGGTTTGTTAAGTGGAGGAGAAACGTGGATGAGAGAAGTTGCTGATAGAATAGATGAATGGCAGAGCTCGTTTAATATTTATCCTAATAGAGTAGATGCCAATACGACTTTAGGGGATTTAGCAGGTCATATATTAGTAAAAGCGAACTATAATAATGATAATATGGCAAATGCTTTGGCTGCAGATCGCACAACGCCGATGTTGTTTTCTCTTTGGCCTGGTGTGTTTATGGATAATGAACCATTACGTTGGGGAACATCTAATTTAAGTACAACAGCGGAGCTAAAATGGTACGGACAGGAATTGACATCTTGCGGAGTAGGAGGACAAGGTACGGTAGAAAAGAAAGAATCTTATATCTCGCAGGTTTTTGCTGAAGGGGTAAGAGTCTATCAGGAAAATGTAGCTCATGATACGTGGTTGCTGAATGACTTGGGTGGTTATTATACTAATGATGACGGTGAAAATCGTGTGGCAAGATTGACTGAGGATATGAATGACCGTGGTATTCGTGAACTTCAAGCTCGTACAGAAAACGCCAGTCTTGGATTGATTTTCTTGAATTTTGCTGATAGAAATGAAAATTCCGGTCAGCTTTATCGAAGCGATGAATTAATCCAAACCGTTATCGATAATAACTTTAAGTTTGCTTTGCGTAAAAGAGCTAATGGTTCTGGAATCAATAGTTTGTCAAGTCGAAGCATTCGAATAACGGACGACTGGGATAAATAATCTACTATTGAATAGGCATAAAGAGGCTGTTTAAAATAGATATTTGCTTTCATTTTGTCATTCTGAACAGAGTGAAGAAACAACGTTCGACGAAGTCAATCTCGAATGCATAAGCTGATGTATGCGAGATTGACTTCGTCGAACGTTGTTTCTTCGCTTTGCTCCCTTAGATGACATTACTTTTTGATAGTTAATTGCCATTTTGAGACAGCCTCGAAGACATCAACCGCTCTATTTGTGGACGCATTCGGGCAGGCAAACTCTGCCCCTACAGGTTTTTGGGCAAATGTGGATATTCATTTTTAGCATTTTAAATGAAGGAGCCGTGCTTTTGCCTAAATGTTCTTTGTTATCCTCTTGCAAATTCCTGTTTTTATTTGTATCTTAGTCCATGTTTTCAGAAAGGCTAAAATAGAAGCGTATGGATTTAGTATGGGATTTCGCCTTGCGTCTGTTTTTAGCAGGGGTAATGGGCATATTGATTGGACTGGAGCGCGAATACCGGGCTAAAGAAGCCGGGTATCGGACGCATTTTCTGGTGGCATTGGGAAGTGCATTGATGATGATTGTGTCGCAATATGGTTTCACGGCTGTATTGGAAACAGACTTGGTACGGCTCGATCCGAGCCGCATCGCCGCTCAGGTGGTGAGCGGAATCGGCTTTATCGGGGCTGGAACCATTATTTTGCAGAAGCAGATTGTAAGAGGACTGACTACGGCGGCAGGCATTTGGGCAACTTCAGGCATCGGGCTGGCTATCGGTGCAGGCATGTATGGCATTGGGATAACGGCTACCATTTTTGTATTATTGGGGCTGGAAGCGTTGAGTTTCTTTTTTAAGAGTATAGGCTTGCGCAATATGATGGTCGAGTTTTCGGCACACGACAAGGAGGTGATTAAGCGCGTTTCGGCTAAGTTTCATTCGAAAAATTACATTGTGGTGTCTTATGAGATGTCGGAAGCATATAGCGAAGGCATGCCCATTTACCATGTAAGCATGGTCATAAAGGCGAAGCAGATGAACGAAGAGGGGCTGTTGTTGATGTTCATGCAGGAATTTCCTGATATTACGGTGACAAAAATAATTTGAGCTTTTGAGTCTGATAACTCAAAAGCTCAACGATATTATCCGATGAAGACATTGATAGTGAGGAAAATTCTGTCACCATGTTCGTTAACATCAAAATCAATTTTGTCTTCACGTGCAAGCCAGCCTATTGCTGCATTCAAGTCTCTGTCGGTCAAGCCTGTGGCTGATTTCAGTTCTTCGTATTCCCAGTGCCGGTTGTCCTTCAATTTTTCCCAGACAAGTCCGGCGTTTTCTCCAATTTGACTTTTGTTCATTTTGTCCTTAGTTTAGGGTTGGTATTTAAAGGTATTAAAGCGTATAAGGCAAAGTAAGCAAAATTCCAGCAAACAGTCAACTTTTTCTTGTTGTTTTTTATCAAAACGGATGAATTTTCTTTTAATTGTTACATAATTGTTGTGTTAAGTTTGTTGTTTTATGCTCGGATATTAGATGAAAGATGTTTCAAAAGCGTGAAATTTATTCGTTTATTCCAGTGATTTTATATACCTTTGCCTATGTTTTTAAGAAACATGAGAGATGATAAAGAGAAATAAGGTAAACTGGAAGATTCCGAAAGGAGCCGAATTGACCGAACTGGACAAGAAAGTGCTTTATTTTCAGAATAAAGGGCATTTGGTTCCGACCCGTGAATTGATAAAGACTCCGGAACAAATAGAGGGCATCCGTCGGGCTGGCTTGCTGAATACGGCTGTGCTGGATAAAGTGGCGGAAAACATTAAAGAGGGCATGAGTACTGCCGAGATAGACAAGATTGTTTACGATTATACAACCAGCCATGGCGGTATTCCCGCATGTTTGGGCTATGAAGGTTTCCCCAAAAGTGTATGTACCTCTATCAATGAAGTGGTGTGTCATGGGATTCCTTCGGAAGAAGAAATATTGGAAGAGGGCGACATTATCAATGTAGACTGTACGACGATAGTGGATGGTTATTATGCGGATGCGTCGCGCATGTTTATTATAGGTAAGACAACCCCAGAAAAGGAAAAGCTGGTGCAGGTGGCACGTGAATGTATGGATATCGGTGCCGAGGCTGCCCAACCTTTCGGATTTGTGGGAGATATCGGACATGCGGTCGAGAAACATGCCAAGAAAAACGGCTTTTCGGTAGTGCGTGATTTATGCGGGCACGGAGTCGGACTGGAATTCCATGAAGAACCGGACGTGCTGCATTACGGACGAAAAGGTACAGGCATGTTGCTGGTGCCGGGGATGGTCTTTACCATTGAGCCGATGATTAACATGGGAACATGGGAAGTGTTTATAGATGAAGAAGACGGTTGGACGGTCGTAACGGAAGACGAGTTGCCTTCCGCACAATGGGAACATACGTATGTGATGACCGACAACGGTTTGGAAATATTGACGTATTAAGATGGATATATGGCTGTCTCTTATACACATCTCCGAGCCCACGAGACGGAGCTACATC
>ENA-OXEE01000592-OXEE01000592.1-human-gut-metagenome-genome-assembly--contig:-NODE-592-length-16394-cov-28.227_pt1 | contig 16394 bp, 9 predicted proteins | sample MGYA00249824_ERZ652242 | MGnify/ENA primary metagenome ERZ652242 (study PRJEB26925, sample SAMN05826943) | human gut metagenome | biome: ENVO:2100002; feature: ENVO:00000062; material: ENVO:00002003... | reverse complement strand
TGTAGCTCCGTCTCGTGGGCTCGGAGATGTGTATAAGAGACAGATTATAGAATGTACGCATACCTATTCATATATAAAGAAGGCTGTCTCAATTTTATTTTGAAACAGCCTTCTGATAATGCCTTTTATAACTACAATGAATTATAGATCAATTTGCAGCAGGCAATGTTAAAGTTTCAATATAAGTACCAAAAGTACCTGCAGAACAATAATAATAGAATGCTGCTTGGATAATGTTATTTTCAGGATCAAATGCTCCTCCACCAGCTTCATTATTTACATAGACTGTACCATAACTAGCATGAGTCAATATAGGTTGGTCTTCTACTACTACAGAATTATCTTCGGCTACTTTAAACACAATGTCCATTCCCTCTTCTACAGGAGCTTCTGCTTTATACCACGATGTATGACTCGCTTTGTATACTTTACAGGGACAGTCATCTTCCAATAACGTACAAGTCAAAGAGCCATCCCCTAACAAATCCCATTGAATCATTTGGACTGTCCCAGTGGTAGTTGCGAGTGTAGCTTGTGAATAAGGATCAACATCCGCTTCGTCTAATCCGACACTAAATGTATATTCTAATCCAATTTCTACATTCGGAAATGTTATATTAAAAGTTGCAGTATTCTGTCCTGCAGCAAAAGTAACACTTTCTGGAATCTGAAACATATTTTCATCGTTTCTCAACACTGTTAATGGAATCGTTACATCTCCGTCAGTATTTTCACGAACGACGGTTAGTGTCAATTCTTTTGATTCATCAGGTGCCAATTCATAGAAATTATCATTTGAAGCAAAAGAAGCCTTTATGCAATTTGAATCAACTTGAGTAGCTGGAGTATATTCCACTTCTTCTGTACATGCACTAAATCCCAATGTAAGTACTAATGAAAGTGCAATAAAGCTATGTTTGAATATTTTGTTCATAATCTCCTAATTTATCGTTAAACTTCTATGCGTTTTTATTCCCATACTGGATATGCATTACTTGGATCGGGATTTTCAAAACCAATCAATGCCGCATTATTATTTTTCTCAGTCTGTACAATACAAAGATTCATCCATGCCGGACGTCCGTTGGTATTGAATCGGCTGGCATCTGCAAAGTTCGTACCTTCGTAGCCACGGGTTACTGACATATTCAAACGTTTCACATCGAAGAATGTCAGCCCTTCACCCCACAATTCGATACGTTTTTGGAACACAATTTCATCAATCAAAGCGTCACCTGTGGCTGTTGTTGTATATTCTGGATCACGGTATTGAGTCATAAAGTCTGTCAACATCGTTTGTGCTTGTCCGTTCCCTTGCTGTGCGGCTGCTTCTGCTTCAATAAAATACATTTCTTCTACACGCATCAAAGGATAAGCAGTTGCTGCCCCTACGGTATAATCATCGCAATTTCCTTCTGCCGGACGGAATTTCACCGAAGCATATTCTGATAAACGATTGCCAAAATAGCCAAATACACTAGAAGTCAGGAACTGTGTTTCTCCTTCTAACGTACTACCAGCCGGAGCTACCCACATTTTCTTACGAAAATCGGTATCGCTTAACCGGTTGTACAAACTTGCCCCAATCATGAGATACGGTGCCTGGGAAGAATAACCGAATGAAGTTTCATTACTCATCCACGATGCCCAGTTCAAAATACCGGTCTGTACAGATTCGTCTTCCGTTACCATTTGCGAACCCCACATCCAAGCATCAATATTGTTGAAACCGTTCGTTGTACTCAAGCATTCGGTTTCCGACATCGGAGTAGAGCTGGTAGCGTCAATAGCCATACGGGCATATTTCTGTGCGTTAGCGTAGTCTTCCAGCCACATATAGTAACGTGCTTTCAAGCCATAGATGACATCCAAGTGAGGCAGGGTCTTGACGCTTTCAGACAAGTTGCCGATATTTTGTTCAGCGAAGTCCAAGTCAGCCAAGATAAACTCTGCCATTTCTGCACGAGGCACACGCGGGTTGTTGCGAGCATCTTCTTCTGTTGTATTTTCATCTACAATAGGAACAGTCAATCCCTCTACGTTGGTTCCAGTAGTCTTATCGTTTGGCAAAAACTCGAACATACGTGCCATATCCAAATAGAAAAACGCACGGAACGCATGAGCTACAGCCAGATATCCCATTTGAGCCTCTGATGCACTTTCAGGATTAATGGCGGAAATTAACTTATTTGTAGTCAATACAGCCTGCCAATAATAGTTCCAGATAAATTGCGGGTAAACATAGCTTTCGCCTTGATAAATATTCTGCTCCCATGACTGATACCAATCGTATCCAGAACTAATAACAGCCATGTCTTCAGTCATTACATCACGTACATGCATAATGGAACCATATCCCCAATCCCAATGATAACTATCGCTAATAGTCTCGATTTTGTTAAGAGCAGCAGGCATAGCCCATACCATGGCAGAAGTTGCCATATCCGAAGATGTCAATTGTTCTTCCGTGGCTCCATTGGTAGGGAATGTCTCCTCAATACATCCGGTAGTTATTGCCAATGATGAAGTGAGGCAGAGTCCCGCCATGAATTTATATAGGTTTGTTTTCATATCTTTCTTGAATTGAATTTAGAATGTTAAAGTAATACCTCCTGAAATAGTACGCATCGGTGCGTAATAAGAGTTTGTTACAGAACCTGTTATACTCTGACGCGGGTCTAACCCTTGACGTTTTGACCAGTACCAAATATTATCAGCAGTCAGATATACACGGATTTTATCAACTTGAATCTTACGTGTAACAGATGAAGGTAAAGTATATCCAAAGTTGATGTTCTGCAGGCTCAGATAAGATGCGTTTGTCAAGAAACGGTCAGAAGAAGCCGTCGTATAGTTATCTCCAAATTGGAAACGTGGAATGTTTGACGATGAATTTTCCGATGTCCACGCATTCAGCAAATCTGCATGGAAGTTGGTTCCTTTCGAAGAAGCTGTCGGAGAAGCCATCATGCCCGCATAATCACTATCATAAATTTGTCCGCCAATTTGGTAAGTAAAGTCTACAGACAAGTCAAATCCTTTATAAGAAAGACTCGTACCGAAACCTCCGTACATATCAGGCAGGGCTGTTCCACACAAGTAATAATCAGCAGCATCATAACTTGTTGTAGTTTCCATACCTATTACATTGCCTTCTTTATCTGTAACATTTTTATAATAAAGTGCCTGACCGTCTTCTGCTACACCTGCATATTTTTTGATACGATAGGTATACAGTGATTCGCCTTCGCCATAATAATAATTGCTGCTGCTGTATCCGGGAACGCCATCTACTACCATTGTTTTACGTTCTTCGGGCAGGTATGTAATCTTATTCTTATAGTGAGTCAAATTCAAATGAATATCCCAAGAAAAATCTTTAGTTCTGATAGGAGTTGCATTGAATTCTGCTTCTACACCTTGGTTGCGCATATCGCCCACATTAGCATAATATGAAGTATAACCGAATGAAGGAGCCAATGGGAAAGCAAACAACATATCACTAGTTTTACGGTAGAAATATTCAACCGTACCCGTCAAACGTCCTTTAAATAATTCAAAGTCGATACCAGCATTAAAGTTTCCGTTGGTTTCCCATGTAATGTCTCTGTTACCCATTATATCTGGCAATGCAGCCGGATAACCACCACCGTTCACAATCGTATAGGTATTTATATAACGGTAGTCACCGATATTATCATTTCCTTGTGAACCATAAGAAGCTTTGAGTTTCAACATATCAATCCAGTCTACTTGGAAGAAATTCTCTTTTGAGATAATCCAAGCTGCACCAGCAGACCAAAAGTTACCCCAACGGTTTTCTGGAGCGAAACGAGAAGAAGCATCACGTCTGTAAGAACCAGAGAAGAAGTATTTATCCTTCAAATCGTATTGGATACGACCAAAATAACCTTCTGTATTGTAATCCGTTATGTAAGAAGAACTACCAATATTGGTAATGGCGCCAGACAATTCAATGTTAGTCGGGTCAAATACGTTCGATTTACTTGCATACAGAGAATAATACTTATAGCGATAAAATTCATGACCCAACATTACTTCCACATTATGTGAACCAAATGTATGTCTCCAATTCAGGATCTGCTGGTGATTATATGAAATATTACGAGTATGATATTTGCTAGCAATACCATTTGATGAAGCATATTGCCCATAATATGGGTTAGTGAAAAGATTGGTACGTGTTTCGTCAATATTAACACCACTTGTCCATGTAAATTTAAAATCTTTCAGGAAACGGATTTCTGCAAAACCTGTTGCTGTCATCGCATTACCTTCATTATTATTAGTATCCAACAAGTTAGCCGCGTATGGGTTTGAACCGCTCAAGAATGGACGACTTAAACCTGCATTGTCTTTATTACCGAAATCATACATGGTGAAACCATTGCTATCCGTCATGATATTACCTTGCCCGTCGCGAATATACAACGGATAGATAGGTGCAATCTGTGTAGCGTATGCAAAAATATTCGCAGAAGAATTAGAAGCTCCATCTTCATCCAACGAGTTTGTATTGAAATGGGTGTATGACATATTGGCACCTACTTTCAACCATTCTTTTACCTGATAATCAGCCTTTAAACGACCTGTCAAACGTTCGTAGTCCGATTTCTCTACAATACCTTCATTTTTCAAATAACTAACAGAAGAATAGAAAGAAGATTTGTTTGAACCGCTTGATATGCTTACATTATATTCTTGACGCAAACCGTTTTTATAGGCCTCATCCAACCAATTATCCGGACGAATCATGTAATCTTGTCCGTTATAACTAACAATATTACCCAGCGTAGCATTCGGATTCAATTTTCCGTTAGTACCAATCAAAAATTGTCCTTCAGGAATTGTATAAGCATTGTATCCTAAACCGTAGTCACCGCCACCTAACATGCTCGAATTTGCATTAGCATGAGCTGTAGCTTCACTCTGACCTTGCCCCATAAAATAGCTCTTCAGGGCACCATAATACATTTCATAGTATTGTGCTGGATCTGTAATGAAGTTATAATCACGTGCAGCTCTTGAGTTAGAGCCCCACTTAGCATCTACAGTTACAGTAGCCTTGCCTGCATCACCTTTTTTTGTAGTAATAATAATGACACCGTTGGCACCACGCGCACCATACAGGGCATTGGATGCAGCATCTTTCAATACAGTCATTGATTCAATATCCTGTGTACTAATATTATTTAAGTCGCCATCATAAGGAGCACCGTCCAAGATAATCAACGGATCATTACCTGCATTAATTGAACTGATACCACGAATACGAATTGTCGGTGTAGTGGCACCCGGTTGACCTGATGCGTTATTCAATTGAACACCGGAAACTTTACCTTCCAATGCATTAGCAACGTTAGAAGTTTGGATTTTCCCAATTTCTTTAGAATCTACTACAGTAGCCGAACCTGTAAAAGCAGACTTCTTTGCGGTACCGTATGCAACGACCAAAACCTCATCCAACACCTCAGAATCAGCATGTAACACCACTTTTACAACCGGTTGAATATCAACCTCTTGCGTCTGCAATCCAATGAAAGAAATCACCAAAGTTCCCGCCGAACTGATGCTATTGTGCAATAATCAGATTATGAGTGCTTTACAAATATTCCCTTTAGGAATTTAAACAAGAGGCAACAGCCTTATAATACCCTGTAGGCGTGTTTCAACCAGAAAATTTCTACCCAAACAGAACCCGAATCAGTCTTTGAAACTTCAATTATGATTGAAGGATTCATATATTTCCAGCAAAGTTTCAATTATAATTGAAACTTTTATTATCTTTGTGTGATTCTAAAAGGGATATACATGAAAGAGAAATACATACACAGACCGCTTTATACGGAAAAGGTGCGGCCTTTTATCGGGAAGCAATTAATCAAGATATTTACCGGACAGCGAAGAGTCGGCAAAAGCTATATAATGCTTCAGCTGATGGATACAATAAAGGTACAGTATCCGAACGCGAATATTATTTATATTGACAAAGAATTATTGTCTTTTTCAGAGGTGAAGGATAGTAATTCATTATATGATTATGTATCTTCCCATTTAACTTCCGGACCGGACTTCCTGTTCATTGATGAGGTGCAGGAGATTGACGGATTTCAGCTTTGCTTAAGAAGTTTATTGAACGAAAACAAGTGTGACATCTATTGCACAGGGAGCAATGCAAAAATGCTTTCCGGCGAATTGGCTACGCATTTAGGAGGCAGATACATCGAAATACCCGTACACTCGCTCAGCTATCGGGAGTTTTTAGAATTCAACAGCCTTTCCGAAAATGATGAGTCTTTGAACCTGTATCTCACATTAGGCGGTATGCCTTACCTTCACAACTTGGCTTTAGACCGGAACGTCATTTACGAATACCTCCGCAATGTGTATTCCACGATTCTGCTGAAGGATGTCGTGAGTAGGGAAGCTATCCGTAATGTTTCTTTTTTAGAGAATTTGGTAACCTACCTGACTGAAAATGTAGGTTCTCTGTTTTCCGCTCAAAATATCAGCAAGTATCTGAAGTCGCAGCATATCAACATGCCGACTCAAACGATACTGAATTATTTGAAAGCGTTGTGTAATTCTTATTTTGTCTACAAGGTCCGGCGTGCCGATGTCAACGGTATGAAAGTGTTCGAGATAGGCGAGAAATATTATTTCGAGGATTTAGGCATCCGCAACGCTATCCGCAGGTTTGACTTCCGGAAAGACGTTAACAAATTAATGGAAAATGTAGTCTATATAGAATTGCTCCGTCACGGATATACGGTTTATATAGGGAAAAATGATGTGAAGGAAGTGGATTTCATTGCGGAGAAAAACGATGAAAAGCTTTATATTCAAGTAACTTACATGCTATATGATGAACAGACTATACAACGTGAATTCGGCGGATTGATGGAGATAGCCAACCATTATCTTAAATACGTCATCACAATGGATACGTTACAAAACGGAGGAAGCTATCAGGGAATCAAGCAGGTACATTTAAGGGATTTTTTGTTGGCTGAAGACAAGGGGAAGCTTTGAATTTTCTGCATAGATAGTTACTTTTTATATGGAAAAGGCTGCCTCAAAATAATCCTGAAGCAGCCTTTGCTATTTTGATGTTGCCGACTATTCCGATACAGGAAGAATTAATGTTTCATTATAAGAACCATAACTTCCGACACCGGGAATAGAGTGTTCCAGCTTAACGGTAATCACGCCGTTTTCTAACTTACCTGAACCGGCTACATGTACTTTTCCATAAGTAGCATCCGTCCATGCAGGTTGCGAATCAACCGTCACTTCGTTAGAGTTAACTTTGAATACGACATCCAAACCTTCTTCGTACAAACCGATAGCTTTGTACCATTCCACTTGATTGGCTTTCTGTACCTCCACTTCCCATTCAGCATAGTCTTGTCCTTCTTCCGCCATAGCGGTTGATTGGAATGTGCCTGTACCAAGAACAGAATAGGTATAATCGCGGAAAATAGTAACCGTTTTGCTGCCAATAAAGTCTATATTGGCATGTGTCTCAGGCAAATTGATGATTATTTGATAGTTCTGTCCCGGAGTGATATCACCTACACTAACGTGGATGTTTGTTTTGAACTCACCGTCTTTAAACGTTAAGGTAGACGGAACAGAAATCGTTGACGGAAGCGGTTCTAACTCTCCACCATTCACTAAAGATGCCGTGACATCAATCGTCAATTCACCTGCTGTTTTTGCCCGCAGCACTTCCACATCAAAGCCTTCGTAGCCAGTTGAAGGGAAGGATACAGATTGAGTGGCAAGTTCGAATGTGATGCCAGCATTATCTCCGCCTCCGTAAATGGCTCCTTCATTGTCCGTATCGCATGCACTCAACAGAGTTGCTACGGAAACGCATAAACTTAGAATGTATTTATTCAACTTCATAATGTATCGTTGTTTACTTATTGTTTGTTATTTATGATCACCTATCGGGTTTTGGTCTTTAGTCTGATCCAAGCTGGGGTTACCGTCGAATTCTGATTGTGGAATGGTCATCACCCATGCATACGATTCGGGATCTTGTGTATCTGTACCTTGAATCAAAGCTGAGGCAGACCATCCCATGTCTGTAGTGCGGGTAAATCCTTGTTTCAGACGACGAATGTCGTAAATACGTCCGAATTCTCCCCATAGTTCTATACGGCGTTGAGTGATGATTTCTTCCAGCAATGATCCTGTTTCGTCTGAAGTCAACTTACCCAAAGCTGTTCCTGTCTTGGTGCAGTTGTAATCTGCATCACGTTGTTGCATTACAGCGTTTAGGTTCAAGCGTGCTTTGCTCTCGTCGCCTAAACGACAATAAGCTTCGGCTGCAGTAAGATACATTTCTTCTACGCGCATCCAAATATAATCACCGGTCCATAAAGATACATCGGCAAATTTGAATTTCTCTTGCTGGTAACCTCCTTCTTCGTTATTAGGATCGTTCGGATTCCACCAATTACGGCGGATATCGTTTACACCCATTTTTGCATAAAGCTGTTTGTTGATTTGCTTGCGTGCAGATTCGCCGTATGCGTGAGCGTCAACGTCTAAGTGAGTGAAGAATCCGGCGTACATACCTGACTGGTCGGCACTGATAGCTGCGCCCCACATTACATTAGGAAGTTCTACGCTATTCATGCCTTTAGTTAAATTGTCACCAGTGCCCACTTGGCATCCACTATTCAAAATAGCATTTTCAGCAGCTTCTTTAGCTGTGTTCCAATCTTCCATGACTAATGCTACACGTGCCTGAAATCCGTATGCTACTCCCAAGTTGATATGAGTCATGCTGGCTCTTGCCTCTGTCGTAGCGGAAAGGCAGGTAATGGCATGTTCCAAATCATCGGTAATTTGCTGATAGACTTCTTCTACTGTCGCACGAGGCTTTCCATCAGTGTGGATATCGGTCGGTTCAGTATAAAGCGGTACGCAAGGTTCGGTCTCATGTCCTTTATAAGTACGGGCGTAAAGTTGTGCTAACATAAAGTAGGTATATGCACGTACGGCGTAAGCTTGTCCCAGTACATAATTTTTTTCCGAATCAGTTCCTGTCATGGCATCTTCCGCATTAATAATGTAATTCACGTTCGATATCCAGGTATAGTAACCATTCCATGTATCATACGAACGCCAAGCGGTAGAGGTGTACATGTCTTTCACCTGATAAACACAGTCGTACCAAAACCAACCGCTTCCTTGTGCAGCCATAATGAAATCTTCTCCCATTACGTCCGCCATTATGTTATAAGCCGAGATACCGAAACATTGGTGAGTGTTTGCCGCATTTGAGACTCCGGCGGTGTACATGGCGCGATACACGCCATTTAAGGGTATTAACGCATTAGTGGCACTTCCTAACAACTGGTCGCCTGAAACAGAAGCGGACGGAGCAGTTTCCAATTGGTCGCTGCAGGCTGTGAGTGAACAAGCAGCCATACCGACCAACAGATATTTGAATAAATTCTTTTTCATACGTTTAATGTTGCACTTTAATTAAAAATTAACTTCCAGACCGAAAGAGTAAGTTCTGTTCGGCGCATAAGTATAATTGGTTTCACCTGTGAAGTTGTATTGAGGATCCATACCGTCCAAGTGAGAGAACAAGCCTAAATTGTCGAACGAAGCAAATACACGGACTGAACCGATATGAGCACTTCTTAACCAATTCTGAGGCAGGTTATATCCTAATGTAATGTTCTTGATAGCGAAGTAAGAAGCATCTACTAAATAACGGTCGGTCACAACGTTGGCACCTCCAATAGAGATACGCGGTACATCTGTTATGTCACCCGGTTTCTGCCAACGGCGAAGCGCATGTTTGTTCCATGTGTCACCTGTATACATCACATCCATTGAACCCATATACAACGAATCGTAGACTTTGCCACCCAATGAATAAGTGGTCAGAACAGATAAGTCGAAACCTTTCCAAGAGAAATCAGTAGAGATACTTCCATACAAATCCGGAATACGGCTTCCTAAATAATATTTGCTGGTTGCAGCCAATGACGAGTCGCTGCTGATGCGTTCGTTCACTTTATTTCCATTCTGGTCTGTATCATATACCCAATACAGTTGTGCGCCTGTCGCAGGATCTACACCTGCTGATTTTGCCATATAATAGGTATTGATAGGCAAGCCGACTTTGGTACTGAATACGCCTGAGATGATTTCAGGTGATTCGCTGGTCAATTCCAGAACTTTGTTTTTTACAGTAGACCCCATGACGCTCAAATTCCAACGGAAATCATTCGTCTGAAGTAGTGTACCACTCACTTCAAATTCGAATCCGCTGTTGCGCATGCTTCCTACGTTAGCATTGTAATAACTGAATCCGGATGAAGTCGCCATCGGGTAATTTAGCAGCATATCCGTAGTTTTCTTGTTGTAATATTCGGCATTGATACGTAAGCGGTGATCCAATAAAGTAGCTTCAATGCCTACATTCAAGTTACCACTCTTTTCCCATGTAATGTCTTGGTTCTGCAAAGATGAAATCAAAGCACCGATATTATTTCCGTTGGCATAATCGAACGGATACAAGCTTTGCCATACATAATAATTAGGTACATATTTACCGAATTCTCCATCGTACTCCAAAATATTGTCGTTACCCTGCTGTCCATAGCTCAATTTCACAGATAAGTTGTTTACCCATTTGATGTCTTGCATGAACTCTTCTTCAGACATGCGCCAGTTACCGCCAATAGACCAGAATGTACCCCAACGATGGTCTTTATGGAAACGCGACGAACCGTCTGAACGTAAAGAAGCGGAGAAATAATATTTTTCGTTGTAGTTATAATTGAAACGTCCCAACCACGATTCTACACGGTATTGTTTTGAGTAAGAGTCAGCGGATTGTAAGGTCGTACCTGGGCGCAACTCTAAGATACCGTCTACCAAATTCGATTTAGCGGCTTTCAAGAATGAATATTCATACGAGTAGAACTCATGACCGGCAAGCAAATCAATATTATGTTTCCCGAATGTACGGTTCCACGTAAGCAATTGGTTGAATGTGTACGAAACGGTACGCATATTATATTTGGTTAGCAAACCGCCCGCATTCGCTTGATTGCCATGATGCATATTCATGTACGACATACGTGCCTCGTTTTTGTAATCCACACCAAAGTTTACAGTCAGTTTCAATCCTTTGGCCCATTTAGCATTGTCTTTATCCGATCCGATTGTTACGAAAGTACGCACACCAGCAACATCATTTTTGATATCAGCTTTATCGTCTAACAAGCCTCCCAATGGGTTATAGTCAGAATACTTAGGACGACCGGTTTCTCCATAGTCTAATTGTGGGTTACCGTTAGCATCCAACACGTTATTCCCGTCCGCATCTTTCAGATACATAGGATAAATCGGTGCTATAAATTGAGCTGAATACCATACATTTGAGTTGGCAGCTCCCTCATAATCACTGAAATTTTGTGTTGAATTCGACAAAGATGTGTTCAGTCCTGCTTTTACCCAATCATTGATTTCCGAACTGACATTTACACGTGCATTGTAACGTTCGAATCCAGTGCCCACTAAGATACCGTCTTCATTCAAGTACCCTAAAGAAAACATATATTTCGTTTTTTCTGTACCTCCGTTCACTGAGAGTTGGTGTTCATGACGGAAGGCATTGTTTCTCTGTACGGCATCCATCCATTGCTCGTCCCAAGCGGAAACTGCATCTGCTTGCACCATACCGGTTTCCGGATTGATAATAGTCTCCCATGTATAGTTCTTAAACGGATTATATTGTTCGCCTCCCAAAGCCGATGACAAATCTGCTGAAGCCTGAGCCGAAGCATCATTCCAATTGTAACCATTATCGAACATGTAACTGTTGCGCAGACCTTCATAAGTCAATTGTACAAATTCTTTTTGGTTTACCATGTCGTAAGGTTTCAGAGCGCGTGAAGACCAACCTACCGTAGAGCGCCAAGTAATCTTCGGGCGTCCTTCTTTACCTTGCTTAGTGGTAATCATAACGACACCGTTGGCACCGCGTGCACCATACAGAGCACCTGCCGAAGCGTCTTTCAGCACTGTCATCGCTTCGATATCAGCAGGATTGATAGAAGACAAATCGCCGTCGAAAGGAATGCCGTCCACTACATACAAAGGGTCTTGGGAAGCATTGATAGATCCATATCCACGGATAATGATTTTAGAAGCTTCGCCCGGCTGTCCTGAACCGGATGTTGTCAACAAGCCAGTCGTTTGCCCTTCCAAGCCTTTAGATACATTCGTGATAGGTCGGAGCTCCAATTTTTTTCCGTCAATGTTAGAAGCCGATCCCGTAAAAGAAGACTTCTTTGCAGTACCGTAAGCGACCACCATCACTTCGTCCAACTGCTCTGCATCCGGCTTCAGCACAACTTTCATAACCGGCTGAATTTTAACTTCTTGCGTCTGCAATCCGATGAAAGAAATCACCAAAGTTCCGGCCGAACTGAATCTTAGCCAATAATTGCCTGTTATTGAAGTATTTACAAATGATTCCTGTTTTTATCTCTTACTGCAAAAACATTAGCTGGAAACCTTGTAAAGGCATTTTCATTGAAATATTTCTACCTAATGTATCCCAATGTATTACCAAGGAACGAAGTTTTCATGGAATGAAAGTTTCTTTATTACAGGATAATGATTATATTTGCGAAAAAAGTCGCAACGAAAAATATCGCAATATGAAAAATCCATTTAAGTTTGGGACAGTAGTAGACGGAGCTTTCTTCACGGACAGGGAGAAGGAATTACAATCTATCGGGCAATTGTTGGAAAGCGAGAATCATTTGGTGTTAATCAGCCCGCGGAGATTCGGGAAAAACAGTCTGGTATGTAAAGCTTTGCAGTATATAGACAGACCGGTCATTATGGTTAACCTGCAATCGGTTACTACAGTTGCAGAATTGGCAGCACTTTTGCTAAAGCGTGTATTCAAGATATACCCTTTCGAGAAAATTAAGCATGCAATGACCCATTTCCGGTTCATCCCTACCTTCTCTGTCAATCCCATGACTGATGGAGTGGATGTGGCTTTCCAGCCTGGAAGCAATAACAATGTCGTACTGGAAGATGTATTGATGCTGATAGAGAAATTAGGCGAAAAGAATAAGTTTGTTGTAGTGTTGGATGAATTTCAGGAAATCGTTGATTTAGAGAAAGGATTAGACAAATACCTTCGCTCCGTCATGCAGTTGCAGCATAATGTGAACTATATTTTTTTAGGAAGCCAAGAATCCATGATGACGGAAATATTCGAGAAGAAAAAGTCGCCTTTTTACCATTTTGGTGTCTTGATGCGGCTTCCTAAGATACCTTACGATGATTTTTTCCGTTATTTGTCAAAGCGGTTTGCGCCTATGGTTTTGGAACAGCCGAAACAAATAGCCGAAGAAATCCTTTCATTTAGCCAATGCCATCCCTATTATACTCAGCAACTTGCTTTTCAAGTATGGAACATGTTAGAGCAAAAGAATGATGTAGAAAAACTTGTAGACCATGCAGTAGATGAACTGACCCGGCTGCATGATTTTGACTATGAACGCATTTGGATGGCAATGAATAAAACCGACCGGCGCATATTAACGGTTTTGGCACAAAATGTAGCCTCTCCACTTGATTCGAAAAGAGGAATTCCCACGAGTACTGCGTTCAGTGCATTGAAACGCCTGTCACAGCAAGGGTATGTGATAAAGAATGAGAAATATGAAATTGATGACCCTTTCTTTGCCCGCTGGATATACAACCGGAGTTTGTAATCATAAAAGTAAACTATTTCAAAGTGAAACGTTTTTTTTGTGTTTATAAAAAATCAGGCAAACCTTAACTTTGTTTTGTCCAGATTTGCCTATCTCCCTATTTTTGTATCTTAGGGAATCTTTGAGAAAAATCCAAAAGATTTCAATCTGAAAGGAAACAACAGAGGCCATCTCAAATTCATTTTGAGATAGCCTCTGTCCAGTTAATCAGATTAATCAATTTCCTCCGTTAATCCACGTTTTGTTTGTATAAATATAAGTTCCGTCACCATAAGCGTCATTGATATTTGGATTTCCCAATACGCTGCTATTTCCGTACGGCAAACATTCTGGGTAACGGTTGATTCCGCTTTGTGTATTCAAGGGATTGGTTAATGTAATATAGCTTTCTCCCATTGCTTTCAGGCGGCGTATGTCATTATAGGTTTCTACTTGTTCGTCAACACATTGCGCTATATACTTTTGCTCGAATAGAGTCTGTAATGTCGGTGTCCCCAAAGATTGGGCGAAAGAACTTGCGATGCTTGTATCTTCTCCATACCAGCCCAATATTTCGCTTACCGATGCTTCGACGGCTGTTTGGAATGCGGAAGTGGCGTCTTCACCTAAACGGAGCTGTACTTCTGCCAAAATAAAGTAAAGTTCTGAAACACTGAACAAATGTATGGGCTGGGTTCCCAAATCATACCAGTCCGGATAAACTTGGCTGTAATCGGCAATACGTGCAACGTCTTCATCACCGGGTTGGTACGATGTGCCGGTTCCGTATGTATAATGATTGAAACGCGGATCGTCCGTAGCTTGCATCAGGTTAGCAACTGTATTTGACGAAGCTATATAATAGCGACTCCGCAAATAGGCACTCCATGGATTGTCACAAGTCACTCCGTTAAATTCAGAGATGGTAAAACCATTGAATCCTAAAGAAACGGCTTCTTCAGCCGCGGTCTTTACTTGTTGCAGAAGCGCGTTGCGGTTGTCTGTTACGGCAAGTTGGTGAATCAGATAACGGGCTTTTAGGGCATACGCTGTAGCCAGCCATTGGTTTACATCATTATTGAAAGCAATGTCTTGATTGCCTGCGGATGACAAATCTTTTCCTTGTCCTAAATTGCTGATGGCATCCTCCAATGTCTGCAATATGCCGGCATATACATCTTGTTGCGCATCCAGTTTAGGCTGGAGGACAGCTTGCCCTTGCGCGGCTTCGCTATAAGGGATGTCTCCATGCATATCGGTCAATACGCCGAAGTTAAGGGCTTCCAATACCTGTGCCATACCCAGCAAGTCATATTGCCCTTCGTTCCCGGGTACTTCGTTGGTTATCTTGTTGATCATCTGACGGATATTCATCAGGTTTCCATAAGTGGCATTCCATACGTTATTGAATGTGGTAGAAGCAGCCCATTCAGACGCATTACGTAATTCGGCTCTCATCATCTGGTTATTTCCTACGCCTATTTCCTGTTCATTAAGCGAAGAAAGATAAAATGCATAATCTCCGGATACGGTGCTGAATCCTGTTGCCATAATGGCATCTGTCAACTGGAGTGATGCCGCAACCGTTTCCGGGCTAGGATGTTCGTTGTCTTTATTAATTGTGTCGAGCGTATCTTCTGTACAGGCAGTAAGGCCGATGAAAACGGCAGACACGAATAGTATAAGATGTTTCATATTTCAATTTTATTTTTAATGTTTAAAACTTAACGGTAAGTCCTCCTCCGAAGCTGGAAGTGTTAGGAACAGAGAAACGTTCAAAGTAACCGCTCATGTTATTGTTTCCTTGTGAAGATTCCGGATCGAAATTCGGAAGTTTCGCCCATACCAGAATGTTACGTGCGAATCCGTATATAGAAATATCGAATATTCCTATTTTAGGCAATTGATAAGTCAGGGTTACATCGCGTAATTTTACGAAGCTGGTATCATAAATGCCTGATTCCGTAATGTTATAATATTCTTGATAGTAAGCTTGTTTGCTTACTTCAATTGTATTTTTCTCTCCGGTAGCTTCATCAATACCGTCTACAACCATTGTTCCTTCGTGGTACGGAAGAGACTCTTTTGTCGCACCAAAATAGTTCAAGGTCATATTGGTGCCGTGATACATCTTTCCGCCTTGTTGCCAGCTCCATGTCGTATTCAGAGAGAGACGCTTGTAACGGCCGCCCAATGTAATGCCTGTGGTAAAGTCAGGAGAACAGTTCCCTAAATTCTGGCTGTCGCCTGTAGCTTGCGGCAGTCCGTTCAGCAACAATAAGTTGCCTGCCTCGTCACGCTTGAATGCGGTACCATAGATGTTCGGATAAGTACAGCCGGCTTGTGCCCGCACCTGTGGTTCGACAAAACCGCCCAGCATGATGGATTCTACTCCCGGGGCAAGTTCAATCACCTCATTTATAATCTTAGTGAAGTTGATGCCCAAGTTCAGGTCATAATCTTTATGTTGCAGGATAGCGGCATTGATAGAGAACTCATGTGCATTAGTACGCATCTTTCCAGCGTTCGTCATCATGTACTGATAACCGGTTGAACCATCCGTCGGTACAGAGAATATTTGGTCTTTCACGTTCTGTAAGCTGTAAGTATACT
>ENA-OXEE01000582-OXEE01000582.1-human-gut-metagenome-genome-assembly--contig:-NODE-582-length-16688-cov-22.8886_pt1 | contig 16688 bp, 16 predicted proteins | sample MGYA00249824_ERZ652242 | MGnify/ENA primary metagenome ERZ652242 (study PRJEB26925, sample SAMN05826943) | human gut metagenome | biome: ENVO:2100002; feature: ENVO:00000062; material: ENVO:00002003... | reverse complement strand
GCCCGGCGAACAGGAACATCATATTTCGTCTGTACCGTTTTTCTTTTCATAAACCGATAAAATCACAACTTGCGAGAGGACGCTTATATCTGCCCTTCACAACCTATAAAAGCACCACAGAATCTGCGACACTACGTCAATTAAACTCCGGTTATTTATTCATAATCCTGCGGAATCCAGATTCCATCCTCGCTGTCAGGCTGGATCATTTTTACAAACCGCTCTGCGCCGTCCTCGATAAAAGTGATTTTTATATTGATACCTTCTTTCGAGCCGTCCTGCAACGCCTCCACTTGTACTTTGTTTTCGTTATCCAGCAGATTCAACAAATACTTTGCAGCCAATACCGGATCCTTTAGATTCTGATATAACATAGAACTGGAAAGCAGACTGTTCATAACCAATGCATCATACATGCCATTGACCGTGTAATCAATCGGTGTGCCATTAATTTGCGGATATGCCTCATCAAATTCCGTTCCTGATACAATATAATCCAGAAAACGGATATTCTCATCCGTCACTTTATAACTTCCATCTCTCTCCTCAAATGTAATATCTTCTTTCCACACCGTAACATGTGGATCAGATGTCCATGCATAGTACAAAATCTCTGCTGTGTTTTTTCCATCATAGGAGGTCGTGATCGTATACCCCTTCGAATTTTCATCCGACGTATCCCACATTGGCCACGGGCTTGACCATCCAAAGATGGTATCTCCTTCGTCGATCACAAGCAGCTGCTCCTTCATCATTTTTTTTCTTGCTCCATCCATGCACAAACTGTCAATCGCTGCTCCGTCCCTGTCACAAAATGCATCCGCCCAGGTTTGTAAGAAACTTTGTTGTTGTGCCCGAATCGCATCGGACTGCTTTTTTAATAAGGCATTTAGTTCTGATTCCTGATCAGCCAAAGAATCCTTCTCTGTGTTTAACGTTTGGTCAGTCAGACTGCTTTCTGATAATTCGGTTGCAATATTTTCTTCCACATTATCGTTCTTTTTCGGATTGGTAAGAAAAAGTGCTCCTATTATCACACAGAAAAGCAATGCTGCTGCAATCAGCCAGAAGGTCGGCTTTTTAAAATTCAGGATTCCTTTTACTCTCTGTTTCACACCCACTTCCCCAAATGCTAACGGGCAGACGGTGATCATTTTTCCCGGCACATGGAACGAAAGCAGGACAAGTGAATACTCTTTTTTCTGCTCTGCGCTCCAGTCCTTTATCACACGCTCATCGCATGCCATCTCAATGTCCCGGCAAAACAAAATGTACGCCAGCCAGCAGAACGGATTGAACCAATATACTGCAAACAGCACATAACCAAGTGGTTTCCACAGATAATCCAGCCGTCTGATATGCGCTTTTTCATGCGCCACAACATTTTTTATCTGAACTTCTTTTAACGATGATGGCAGATAGATCCGAGGATTTAACACTCCAAAAATAAATGGTGTCTGGATTCTGTCACAAATATAGATATTTCCTTCTATGCGGACGGATTCTCTCACTTTCCTGCGAATATGTACATAACTGACTGCTGCATATACGAGCAAAACCGCTACACCGCATAACCAGACAGATGCAATCAGGTTCATCGGGTTTTGCGCCGTCTCCTGCTCCGGAACTGTGATACCCTCAAAATAATATTTTGCAAGATACCGGTTTGCCGTGTTGTCTAAAGCCGGCATTTCTGCCAGAACCTGCGATGTTACCGCACCTGCTTCAATGCTTACAACCTGTGCGTTTGGTGCGAGGCTAAATGTCGTCTCTAATTGAAACGGGCACAGCAGCCGGATTCCAACCAACGCCCACAAGATACAGTGAATCCACTTCGGCGATCTCCGCAGCAGACAGCGTGCCAGCACCACAACCACGATCAGCACACTGGCAGATATACTCATGTTCAACAATTTCAAAAAGAGTCCTGACATTTTCAGCCCTCCTTTCCAATAGCATCGATCATTTTCTTTATCTCGTCCACCTCTGATTTATTTAATTTTTTTCTCGTTGTGAACGCGGCAAGAAACGCCGGAAGGGAACCTCCAAAGTTTTCCTCCACAAATTTTTCACTCTGGGCAGCGTCGTATTCCTCTTTCGTCATCCGGGCGGAAACCATTCCTTTTTCGTTCTGAAAGATTCCCCGTTCGCACAGCCTCTTTAAAACCGTGTAAGTGGTCGACTTTTTCCAACCAAGCTTTTGCTCACATAATTTCACCAGCTCACCGGACGGAAGCGGTTCATTGCTCCATATGATTTCCGCAAACTGCGATTCTACTACCCCTAATCTTAATTCTTCCATTGTTACCTCCTCGGTCTAATGCTTATAGACTTGTTGTTTTTAGTCTACAGTCATTAGACCAATTTGTCAAGAAAAAATCCACAGATATGTGGAAATCCATTTCTTTTTTCCTCATATCTGTGGATAAATAAATTTTTATAAATTTGTTTCCTTCCAAAATCACTCCCACAAATCGCCCCAGATATCCGTGCACAACTTTGTACAATATTCTCTGGAAAAATTTGCGTCCTGTTCTATGATTGCATTTTTTCCTGCCATTTCATCTGTATAGTCTCTCAGAAAGTAAGTGGTAACTCCGCCATGCCCCTGTTCCACCTGTGTCACAAGTGCATTCACGCCATAATCTACAATAAATCCCTTGCCAGCCTCATCAAATCCAACTGTGATCTCTGCCATGCCTCCCACCATACGGTTTGCAATTCCATCACCGCTGCTGGATGTCCAGTTGACGAAATTTCCAAGAGAATAATAGACGAGCATTTGATGTCCGGTTGTCTCATCCTCTACCCATTCAATTGGTTCGATCACATGCGGATGCGTTCCGAGCACCAGATCAGCACCGCTTTCTGCAAAAATTTTTGTCCACTTTTTCTGCATGCTGTCCGGCTGCAGACTATATTCTGTTCCCCAATGCGGACACACAATAACAAAATCGGACTGTTCTTTCGCTGATGCAATATCTGCTTTTACTTTTTCTTCGTCCAGAAGATTTACTGCATACGGCATATCCGAAGGCAGTGCAATACCGTTCAGACCGTATGTATAATTTAATACCGCAATTTTTATGCCATTTTGCTCTAAAACGGTAATGGTATCCTGCGCATCCTGACTTTTATTAATTCCAAGAATTTTTATGTCAGGATATTTTTTCTCCCAGTTTGAAAGGCAATTAGTAATTCCTTTTTTCCCCTGATCCATGGCATGATTTGTTCCATGCAAAATGACATCAAATCCGGTATCTGCCAATGCATCCGCCACCTCATAAGGTGCATTAAAACTTGGATAGCCAGATACCCCAAGCTCCTCTCCGCCAATGATAACTTCCTGATTGACAATCGCAATGTCCGCCGCCTGCACCTCGTCTTTCACATTGGCAAAAAGACCGGAAAAATCATAAGAGCCATCCTCTGCCTGACAGCTTTCTTCCACCGGAGTGTGAAGCAGAACATCCCCGACCATGGCAAGTGTCACGGTCGGACCTGAATACACATCTGAGATTTCCGACTCCTCGGTTGTAATTTCCACAGCCTGTTCTGTCTCTGCCTGAATGTTATCCACGCTTTCTGTATTTTCGACTTCGTTATCCACGGAAGCTTCCTCTACATGGTTGAAACTGTAGATCATTTCCTGCCTGTCACACCCCGATAGCGTGAACATGGCAAGCAATATCATTGGTATCTTTTTCATTTTCACCTCCTACGAAAGCAACGCCTGATACACATCCCTCTTACTGATCCCACGGTCTTTTGCCACAAGTTTCATTGCTTCTTTCCGTGCAATGCCCTGACTCTCATATACCTGCATATGTTCCTCTAATGTCATGGATTCCCAGTTTTTTTTCTCCTCCTCGGCAAGCTCCTCAAAACTTTTTCCCTGCAAAACAAGGACATACTCGCCGCGCGGTTCGTTTTCCTCATAATAGCGGAGACTGTCACTTAGCGTTGTCTGCATTTTTTCCTCATATCGCTTTGTAAGCTCCCTGCAGATTGTAAGCTTTCTGTCACTTCCAAGAACACTCTCCAGTTCCTCCAACGTTTTCACAAGATGGTGTGGCGCCTCATAGATAATGATGGTTCTTGTCTCATTTGCAAGCCCGTTTAAAACAAGCGCCCGCTCTTTTTTATCCCTCGGCAAAAATGCCTCAAACGCAAATCTTCTCGTTGGAAGTCCTGACATCGTAAGTGCTGTAATACAGGCTGCCGGTCCCGGAAGGGAAGTCACTTCGATTCCTTCTTCATAACAGATGCGCACGAGATCTTCCCCCGGATCAGAAATACCCGGCGTTCCTGCGTCCGTGATAAGTGCAATATTTTTCCCTTCGCGAAGCTTGTCCACCAATTGATATGCTTTGTCAATCTTATTAAATTCATGGTAGCTTGTCATAGGTGTCTTGATCTCAAAATGATTCAGCAGTTTGATGGAATTTCTCGTATCTTCTGCTGCGATCAGGTCAACCTCTTTTAGCGTGCGGAGGACCCGATAGGTAATATCCTCAAGGTTTCCAATCGGTGTTGCGCACAAATATAACTTTCCTGCCATCATTATTCTCTCTCCAATATCCTCCCGGAAGTATTTTTCAATTTATCTTTTTGCATAGATCAAAATGATAATGTTCTGAATATTTGTTACGAAGCAATATAAATGAAATGGTACAACTAACAAAAAACTAAATTATATCTGTCCGCTGCGCATCAGTCATTTTTCGCATGATTATAAAAAAAGCACACGTAAATATAATGCCTTTCATCATTGTGGTTGTTGTAAGTGCCCACCATATTCCCAGAATTCCTAGCACACCACTACTTAAAATGATTGCAAGCGGAATACGAAGCGATGTGAATACAATACTAATCACACTACACAGGCGAGTCCTGCCAAGTCCTGATAATGCACCTACTGTCATCAGCTCAACACATAAAAAAGCTTCGCTGTACCCGACAATGATCAAATAGTCAACTGCTGTTGCAATCGCTGTCTTCTCATGGAAAAACACGCTTGCGATCGGTACTGGAACAACTACAAACACAAGGGTGATCAAAATTCCCCATATACCAACGGTGCACAACGATGCTCGATATCCCTTCTTCACACGTTCGGTTTTACCAGCACCATAGTTTTGACCGATAAAAGCGTTCATAGCTGCGCCAAATCCATCTGCCGTATTCCATGAGATTGATTCAATCTGACCACCCACACGCTGCGTAGCGATTGCCTCTGGACCAAAACCAGCTACCATGCGTGTCAATACCATAGAGATAAAACAATACACCATACCCTGAAGTGCAGTAGGAATACCTATTTTGCAGATTCCCTGCACATATTCCAACGGAATTTTTACAAACAAGCGAAGACCTTTCAACACATTTTCCTTCTTCTGTAATATAACTCCAAACAGCATAATCATTGTAACAATTACCTGTGCCAAAACAGTTGCCATCGCTGCGCCTGCCGCTCCAAATCTCTGAAATGGTCCCGGTCCAAGAATCAAAACAGGGTCCAGGATCATATTCGCCGCCAAACCAAAAAGATTTGCAATAAAAGGAGTTTTAGAATCTCCCTGAGCCGTATATATTCCCGTTAATGTGAATGATAAAAATGAAAAAACAATGAATCCGCATGCAATCTTAGTGTAATCCAACGCAGCACTCAATGTTTCCGCATCATCCAGCTTGAAAAATCCAACCAGCTGATTTGCAAATAGTGCTACAATGATCCCATATGCGAGTCCCATCAATAATGCCAACTGCATCGCTGTCTGTGCATATCCATGTGCCTTTTCCTTCTCTCCTCGTCCTATGCACTGTGCAATCTGTACCTGGCCTCCCATTCTTGCCATCGAAGCAAGCCCCTGCGAGAGCCATGTAAACATACCTCCAACGCCTACTCCGGCAACCGCCTTGGCGCCTAGCAGTCCAATCCATGCCATATCGGTAATATTATATAATGTTCCTAGAAATGACGATGCCATAATTGGAATCGCAAGTTTCGTTAATGTCTTTAAAATTGGTCCTTTTGTTAAATTTCCTTCCATTCAGTCCCTATTAATTCCTTTTCCTTTGTATTTCCTTCTGCATGACGTTCTATTTCTGTACATAAATTTTTCAATCATTTTATACATACTTTACCTTTTATCCCTCTATCTTTGTTTCTGCATTTACTCTTTCTTCTCCATCATCTTCGGAATCACAAAATATAGCGCAATTCCAAGTGCTACGATTCCAAAAGAGATAATCTGCGATGTAGAAAAAATTCCAATGCTTCCACGATAATCATTTCGTAAAAATTCGATCAAAAATCTTCCCACTCCGTAGAGTACCAGATAACCTGCTGCCACTCTGCCCGGCTCTGGCTTCTTAGATGCATACCACAGTAATACGCCGCAGATCAGAAAATCACCTGCGGAAGAGATCAGCTGCGTCGGAATCAGGCTTACACCATTTGGTGCAAAATCAGAATGTGTAAAGGTAATGCCATACCACGCATGTGTCTCTCTTCCATAACAGCAGCCGGCACAAAAACATCCAATACGCCCAAATCCCTGTGCCATGGAAACTGCAGGCATCACAAGATCAAAATAGGAAATAAAATTTTCTTTTTTGATACGGCAATAGACATAACTTGTCACAATTCCACCGATAATTCCACCATAAACGACGTATCCGTTTTTGAAATCCCATAAAATAGATGGATCTTCCATAATTGCCGGAAGCTCTACAATATAATAGAGCAGGCGGCAGCCAACCATTCCACCAATCAACGCACATAAAAAAATACCAAAAATCGTATCCTCACTTAAGCCTCTCTTCTTTCCCCTGTAATTACATAGGAAAAGTGCCGAAGCAAATCCAATCGCAATCATCAATCCATACATATAAATCGTGATCGGTCCAAGCGTTATCTTATTAAACATATATCCTCCTTGTTTTGCGAAACAAAATGCTATTTTACGAAGTAAAATTTGTCCTCTGGTGAGCAGAGGATGTGTCCTCCTTGTTTTGCGAAACTCATTCAATAGTGAATATAATTGTGAAAGTTTAACAAAAGCTTGAGAAAACACTGGGGAACGGTCGGTTCTTAGAAGGCAGGCTCGACATAAGTCGTGACTGGCTTCTTAGTACCGTTACCAGTGACACGTAGCGAAAGCGTGTTTTCGAAAATTTTGTTAAACTTGAACAATTGTTAATGACTTAAACTTGAGTTTCGCACTTAATATTTAATACCCATAAATGTCATAAATCTCATCCGTATACACGCCCTGCTCCTTGTATACAATGAGCGGCTTTTCCACTGTCACACGGGATTTTCCTCCGCGCAATCCCTCGATCAGCACCATATTCGGTTCCTTATCAATATAAGGATATACCAGGCGCATACGCTTCGGCTCTATCTTATATTCCACCATTTTACTCATGATCTCTGCCAGACGGAACGGGCGGTGTACCATATAAAATCTGCCTCCCGGCATAAGCATTTTTGCGCTCTCCCGCAAAATATCGTCCAGCGTGCACAAAACCTCATGCCTTGCGATCGCTTTTGCTGTGGATGGCGAGTTTTCCCCATGAGTGCCGATCATGTACGGCGGGTTTGTTGTGATGACATGAAAAGAAGATGCTCCAAAAATATTTGAAGCATCCCTGATATCTCCTGTGATCACTTTGATCTTATCCTCGAGATGATTGTACGCGACACTGCGTCTTGCCATATCTGCGCTTTCTTCCTGAATCTCTAACGCTGTAAAATCTGCTGCGTCCGTCTTTGCTTCCATTAAAATCGGAATAATTCCGGTACCGGTTCCAAGATCCAGTACTTTTTCCCCTGCCTTTGCTTTCGCAAAACCGGATAATAGCACAGCATCCATGCCAAAACAGAAACGCGCCGGATTCTGGATGATTCCATATCCATTGCGTTGCAGCTCGTCCAAACGCTCTCCTTCATGAATCAGATTATTTTGTATCATCAATCTTTGACTTTCCTCCACGGTCTTCTAATGCAGCCAGCTCTTTCATTTCCTCGGCAGTAAGCTTCACATCTCTGCGTCGTTTTGGTTTGAATTTCAACTGATCTGCCTGATATTCCCGCAGTTCCTTCTCATCGTTGACTTCCACTAAAACTTTTACAAGCTGGCGAAGTACATTTACAGAAGAAACTTCGCCCTTCAAACCATCATCCGTTGTGACATAATCACCAACATTTGGCAGACGGCTGTTGAGATACTCGTATGTCTCTTCCTCATTTTTCAGACAGCACATCAGTCTGCCGCACACACCGGAAATCTTGGTCGGGTTCAGGGAAAGATTCTGCTCCTTCGCCATTTTGATCGATACCGGTGCAAACTCGGAAAGGAATGTGTGACAACACAGTTGACGTCCACAGATCCCATATCCGCCCATAATCTTTGTCTCATCACGGACACCGATCTGGCGCAGCTCGATCCTTGTGCGGAATACGGCTGCAAGATCTTTTACCAGCTCACGGAAATCAATTCTTCCGTCTGCGGTAAAATAGAACAGCAGCTTATTATTATCAAATGTGTATTCTGCTTCCACTAACTTCATATCCAGCTTGTGTTTTGCAATCTTTTCCAGACAGATCTTAAACGCTTCTTTTTCCTTCTGGCGGTTCTTCTCTGCCTGCTTTTCATCCTGCTCAGTCGCAATGCGGATGACCGGTTTTAATGGCTGGACGACGCTCTCCTCGGACACCTCCCTCGGATCATTCATGACAGTTCCCATCTCAACGCCTCTTGCAGTCTCAACAATTGCATGCATGCCTGCTTTTAACTGTAACTTTCCAGGTCCGAAATAATATATTTTACCTGCATTCCGGAAACGGATTCCTACTACTTTTACCATTCTAGTTCTCCTTAATTGTCAGCAGTAATAACTCAATCACCAGGTCAAAGTTTACGTTTGCGTCCAGACGTATCTGGGCTTTGCGCAAAGCTTCCAAAATACTGTTGATTCCATTGTAAGAGCTTTTTTCTGCCTGTCGTTTTATGTCGTAGACCTCATCCTTGAAAATAAGGCCATTTACGTCACCTGTTGCTTTAAAATATAATACGTCACGATACCAGATCATCATCAGATCAAAGTAATCGTTAATTTCTAATTTGTAATCTGCGATCTGCTTTACCGCAGCGGTCATCTCGTAGAGATCAATATCATCGAGACGCTTGATCAGCTGCAGTGCGCTTGCCTTCATCTCGTTAAAATCATCAGAGGACGCAAGCTGGATCGCTTTTCCCACATTTCCCTGTGCAAATGCCACACACACATCCGCCTGATAGTCAGGGATCTGATACTTTTCCATCAGGAACTTTTTGATTTTCTCATCCGGCACAACTTTAATATTCAACGTCACGCATCTGGATAAGATCGTTGGCAGAAATGTGTCCGCATTCGTCGTCAAAAGAATGATGACCGCATATGCCGGCGGCTCCTCGATGGTTTTCAGCAGTGCATTCTGTGCCTGCTGGTTCATCTTCTCCGCCTCATCAATGATATATATCTTGTGACTGCTGCTATATGGTTTCACATCAATATCATTATTTACCTGTGTACGGATATCATCCACAGAAATGGTATTTAGCTTGTCGTGGTTTACATAAATAATATCCGGCTGATTATGTCCCAGTGCCTGTCTGCAGGAATGGCACTCCATACATGCCTCTTTTCCATGCTTTTCACACTGCAAAGCCATTGCAAATGCCTCCGCCAGCATCATTTTTCCGGATCTGTCCGGTCCATTGATGATGTACGCATGGGATACTTTATCCATCCCGATCGCATTCTGTAAATGCTCTATAATCTGCTCATGTCCGATAATATCTTTAAATCCTGCCATATGCCGCTCCTTTAAGTCAATATATCCAACAACAATCCACGGATCTCACCTATCCTGCTCAGGATCGCAATGTGATCCTTCTCATCCTTCACAAGCTCCCTTGCCAGTTCATCCAGATTTGAATCGATCAGCCGGATCAGTCCATACACTCTGTGCCGTCCTTTGCGGTCTAAAAAGTTCTCTCTGGAAAACTTGTGTGAACGATACACCACCTCATTTAAAAAGTCTTTGATCAGTCCACGGTATTTTTTCATATCGCGGATATCCATATGCTGTGCAATACGGTTTCCCTGTGCCGTGATATCATTCATCAAAAGATCGACTTTTGCCTGAAGATCTGCATCGGTGATGGCACTCGCCAGAGTGAATTTGAATGTTCCATCTCCGGTTTCCGTTGTCACTGTATCAGGTACCTGTGTCACCTGTGCTATATTATTTACTTTAATATCCACCAATGCCCACCTTCTTTCCTACCTGTTTTCTAAAATTACTCTACGGATTTCTTCCTCTGTCTCATCGAGATCCTGATTGACAAATCTCCTTGTGATCCCTGCTTCCTTTAACTTTTCCTCGGAAAAATCTTTTGCATCTGACAGAAATCTGCGGCAGAGTTCCTCATACTTCGGGCTTTCCTGCATCCGCTCCCTGTTTAACGCCCGGCTCAGGCGTTCGCCGTCTTCCACTTCTATATAAATCGGCACAACTTTCTCTTTTCCAAAGTAATCACGGATCTTTAAATAAGATTCCAGTGTTCCTATGATCAGATAATTCTGGTGTTCCAGATTGATCTGGTCATCATTCACGGTAAAATATTTCCAGATCCCATGGATGGTATCGTAAGCACGAAGCTCGATAATACGCCCTTCACGCTCCAATTCTTCCACTTTTTCCTCATCACAGAAAAAATATTCTACTCCATTTTTTTCCCCGGCACGCGCCGGTCTTGTCGTGTATGGAACAATGGTCTTTAACGCGAGACTTTCATCTCCCAATATCTTTTTAAACAGGGTATCTTTTCCCGTGGAACTTTTTCCCATGATACAATATATTTTACCCATTTTTCCTGCCTCATTTAGTATAATATAGTCTTTAAAAATATACAATCTTTAGAATTTTTTCCTGCACATCAGAACTACCTTCTATTCGCAGTCCAAGTGATAAGCATTCCTCAATATTATCTGCCAGACGCTTCGTGATGATCTCTCCCGGAACGATCATCGGAATCCCCGGCGGATACAGATAAATCGTGTCCGCAGACATATTTCCGACTGCTTCCTCTAACGTTACTTCTTTATAAGGAAGTTGCTCCGCCTGATAAATCTGCATTTCACGCGGATATTTCTGATATATTTTCTCAATAAACGAATGATACTTCTCATCACTTGTCGGATTATTCAAAATTTTGTTTCCATTTGAAACGTCCTCTGCCACCTTTGCATCGATCTCATGCAATGCGCCTGCCAGACGCTCCAATCCTTCGTCCTCATCCATCAGACTTGTCATTCCCAGCACATAATAACCGGAAACCATCTCCATCTGTAAATGGTATTTTTTCAAAAGAATCTGATGCAGTTCATCCCCTGTCATCCCGGCTCTCTCCGCAAAAATGACCAGTTTGGAATCGTCCCAGTCAAATGCTTCCTCAATACTCAAATCTTCATTCTGCATGACATGCAGGTATTTTAAATCGGCTGTTTTCTCATAAAAAGCTGTCAGACGCTTTCTGTAATCTGCAAAAAGCTGCTGCCCATGTTCTGCAATCAGCCGGATACACGAATCCATTCCCGCCATAAAAATATAGGATGGTGAACTCGTCTCGTAAATGGACAGATACCGCTCCACCCGCTTCTCATCAATGAGATCAGACGCCAGATGCAGCAGCGCTGTCTGGGTAAACGACGGTAATGTCTTATGTAAACTCATAATCACTGCGTCCGCACCAAGTTTTACTGCATTTTCCGGGAAACCGCCTCCGAATCCAAAATGCGCTCCGTGTGCTTCATCCACGATAAGCGGAATCCCATGTTCATGGCACACCTCTGCAATCTTCGCCACGTCTGACACAATTCCCTCATACGTCGGGGAAGTGAGGATCACTGCCACTGCGTCAGGATTTTCATATAACGATTCCTGCACCTGCTCTACCGTGATCTGTCCCTGGATTCCATTTTTTGTGATGGAAGGATACAGATATTCTGCCTGTAATTCATTCATATATAATGCATGATATACCGCTTTGTGACAATTTCTTGCGACTAATACCTTGTCCCCGCGCCTCGTAGCAGCACTGATGGCTGCCAGCAATCCACAGGTACTTCCATTTACAAGAAAAAAGCATCGTTTTGAATGGTAAAGCTCTGCTCCGCGCACTTCGGCTTCCTTTATCATACCGGTCGCATGATGCAGATTGTCAAATCCGTCAATCTCCGTGATATCAATCTCATACGGATTGGGAAACGACAGACTTTTTCTTTTATGTCCCGGCATATGGAACGGATAATAGTCCGACTGCGCATATTCCTCTAAATCATCTATCAAATACTTCATGTAAGCCTGCTCCTGATGTTCGATATCCATATCAGTATATAATACCAGATACATACTGATATACCTTAGTATAACACACTTTCCCCACAGATTCAGCAATGACTTGCATTACCATCCACTCATTACTCTTGAAAAAAAAGCATTTCCTATGCTATAGTATTTTAGATTGCGGATCAAACAATAACATTCCGGAGGTATAGTATGGAAAATGCGCTTGTGATCCTCTGTGGTGGAAACAGCACACGGATGGGAACTGATAAGGCTCTTCTTCCTTTTGGGGACACCTGTTTAATTGAATATCTTGTCAGAAAATTTCAGCCGTATTTTTCCAGGATTTATCTCTCGGTAAAAATAAAGGGGGATTACTCCCATCTGAAGCTTCCCGTAACTGAAATCCCGGATATCTATCCGAATCAGGGACCAATGTCCGGCATTTTTTCCGGCTTATCCATGATCGATGAGGAATGTGCATTTTTTATGTCTGTAGACACTCCGTTTCTGGAACCGAAAACAGGACTGACCCTGCTCTCAGCGCTCGGTGACGCCGATATCTGCACACTTGAGGGAAAGGCTTCTTATCTCGAAACTGCAACTGCAGCCTACTCCAAAAATTGCATTACAACCATCGGAAAATGTCTCCTGCTCCACCAGCTCACGTTCAACACACTGCGGGAAAAATGCAGCACCAGATACGTGACTGAGGCTGCAATCGCCGAGGCTGCACCGACACCGATCGATATCCAGTACTATAATCTGGACACCAGAGATAATTATTATCATGCGCTTCGTATTTTAAGCGGAATTGTACAGCCAAATTCTTCTCAGGCGTTGATTGAATATTTTAAAGACACCAGAGATTTATTTTTGCATACAACCCCGGTAATCTCCTTTGTGGCAAAACCGGGAACGATCATGACGCCTCTTATTGAACGTCTGCTTCCTTTATTAGAGCGCGAGGGATTAAAAGTCGTACACCTCATCAAAGAGGATTCCTCTGTCGTATTCAAAAACGTCTTTTTTGAGCCGACACTGGAAAATCTCTCTTCGTCCCTCTCCGGGGCTGACCTTGTACTGACGGAAAATTTTGGTTCAGATGCGCCGAATAAAATTGAAATTCTACGAAAGGACTGGTCGGAAACGCCGTTATTTGCAGAAAAAGATCTGATCGCTATACTTGCTGATTTTCCGTATCATGCAGAGACTTCCCTCCCGGTCTTTGAACTGAACAAACTGAAAAATATTGTCACATTCCTCCGGGAATATCTGAGTAAACAATAAGAACCATAAGAGGCTGCCCGTGGGCAGCCTCTTATAAATATCGTGCCAGATCCGGCATCCAGTCTCCAAAGAACACCTCGTCTCTGCACATTGTATTCCAGACAGGACTTAAAAAAGCAATGATCCGATGCAATACTGTTTCCCAGGAAACATCCTCTGTTCCCTGCTTCCTTATATATTTTTCCCACCGTTTTTTCATATAGGTGTAGGTTTCATAAGATGCCAGCATTTCAATCCTTTTTTCCTGTGGAATCACTTCCTCTTTTTCGCAGAAAAAAGAGAGTGTCTCGTAAATATGCCGTCCATCGACAGTTTCCTGCTTCAGCAGACGAAATGTTGTATCATATACCTCCATAGAAGGAATCAGTTCCAGATATTTGAGGATTGTAAAAAGTTGTTCTGCCAGATATGTTTCAACCGGAAAATGTTGATACGCTGCACATTTCTTCTCAAAAAATACAGACTGCAGCTCCTGTTTTTCCGGCTTTGCTGCATCATATACCAATGGACTAATACGGATGGTAAGCGGAATCTTCATTTCCTCCCATTCTCCAGTTATGTAAACCAGATAGCCCGGTTCCTCTTTTTCCACTGAACAGCTCCAGCGGATATGTTGTTCCCGTTTTGCACAGATCTCCTCTGCAAAGCCGGTAATCCACTTTTCGTCCAACACCTGCTGCTCTTTTCCATCATCCTGTCCGTATACAAAATGAAGTGGCTTCTGCCACTCCTTTCGATAACCGTCGATACTGAAATCCTCACGGTCTTTCAGCCATAACCGCTTTGCAAAATCGGTTTCCAGAATCTGGAACATCAATGTTTCCTGCAAAAAAACTTCCAGCAGATCTGCAAATGGGATTTGATATTCTATGCTCTTTTCTTTTAACTTCTTCTTCGTAAGTAGGTTCTGTTCCATTTAAAGCCAGACTCCAATCATATTCTGAACTTTTTTCACGACTTTACGCTCTTTTGCATAATACATCAGTTTTGCGATATCCTTCTTCGGGTCTTTTATGTAAGCCATCAGTCCTTCTTTGAATCTTTCCCGATCCATCTTGTCCTCGTATTTTAAACATTCACAGATCAGTCTTTCCTTCTCAAAAATCAGGACTGTCACATCAGAAAGCTGTATTTCTGTCACTCCAAGCTCCAAAGTCTCCGGCTCTGCATACATCGGAATAATCTTCGGATAATCCATTTTAAAACGTGATTTGGAAGTATTCTTATCCACCGCAAGCCGCCAGCCATACGGTTTCTTTTTGATATAGCCATACGCATATAACGCATTCTCCAGATTCAGCACGCAGTCCGGAAATAGCTTTGCCACAAGCTCCTCCTCCGTAAAATCACTGAGATGAACTGCATAATAACCGTTTTTTACGCGCAGAATATCCCCTTTTTCCACAAAATCAAGGATTCTGCGATAATCGATCCCCAGCCCGGCGAGCTGGCTCTTTTTTACAATTCCGCCATTATCCAGTATAAACTTCCTGACTCTGTCTAACAGCAACTCTCTTTTTTCACTGACTGCATATGACTCCGACATGCTTTATCTCCATCTTCTGCGTCTTCTACGTTTTTTTCTGATTCTTCGTCTCTGATCTTTTCTGTCTCTACGAACGGCTCTGTTGTGTTTGATAATATAGTAATTATCGTAAAAACGTTTTAAGAAAAATAAAAGTACACCAAGCAAAATCACTGCAACAATGAGTAAAACCACAACAATCGGTTTCACCTGCACCGTGGAGACTGCTTCCTGTTCCTCCTCCTCGGTCGACTCATTGTCAAATGCATAGCCTTCCACGACCACGCCGGTTGTCTTAATATCTACTTTTCCTACATTTCTTCCCGCATAAGTATATGTGATGCTCCCTGCGATCTCCGGATCGCTGTCATTATATTCCACGGAAGATGAGGTATCTGAAAATTCTGCTGTTTTCGGCAGAACAATGACGGCATCTTTATCAAGCTCCACAAATGGCGCAATATTGTTCAGATTGCCATTATCCACCGTTGCCTCTGCGCTGTAATCCGTATCATTTTCCGATACATTCAGCACCTGAAAATTGTCAAATGCATAATCAAATAAATTTACCGTATCAATAAACTGATTCGGTGACTGCGTGTTCATTACCACACAGATTAAAGTCATGCCATCTTTTTCCGCATAAGTCACCAGAGTGCTGTTTGCGGTCGCCGTGTATCCGGTCTTTCCACCGACACAGTACGGATATAAATACTTGCGGTTCGCATTGTGGTAAGTACAGAGCATATCGTGATGGTTTCTTAACACCGTTTCCTCTGCATGCTTATTGGTCGGAGGGATCGTATACATCTTCGTCCCGATAATGATACGAAACGTTTCATTCTGATAAGCCGCCTGCGCGATCAGCGCCATGTCATGTGCGGTCGTGTAATGATTTTCATCCTGCAGGCCGTGCGGATTGGCAAAATGTGTGTTGGTACAGCCTAATTCTTTTGCCTTGGCATTCATCATGTCCACAAAATTTTCTACCGTGCCGCCCACATGTTCTGCGACAGCGTAGGCACATTCATTTGCCGACTCTAACATGACACCGTAAAGACACTGCTCTAAGGTCATCTGCTCGCCGTAATCTCTGGCAATTCCCGATCCTTCCGTGTTGTTGATCGCATCATCCGAAAAAGTGACCATGTCACTCAGATTACCATTTTCCAACGCCAGCAGCGTGGTCATGATCTTTGTGATACTTGCTGGGTAATGCGCTTCATCACTGTTTTTCTCATAAAGGATCGTACCTGTGGATTCTTCCATTAAAATAACACTCGGCGAGAGTGTTTCCGGCGCGTCCGGCCAGTAGTCTGCCGCCTTGACGTCCACTTTTCCAAGACATACAGCAGATATAATCGTAAGGATCAGGCATGCTGCCTTTTTCCATCTATTTTTCAACATCATAAAAACTCCAAATCTATATTAAATCTGTCTCTTATACACATCTCCGAGCCCACGAGACGGAGC
>ENA-OXEE01000574-OXEE01000574.1-human-gut-metagenome-genome-assembly--contig:-NODE-574-length-16885-cov-19.3273_pt1 | contig 16885 bp, 18 predicted proteins | sample MGYA00249824_ERZ652242 | MGnify/ENA primary metagenome ERZ652242 (study PRJEB26925, sample SAMN05826943) | human gut metagenome | biome: ENVO:2100002; feature: ENVO:00000062; material: ENVO:00002003... | reverse complement strand
CCGTTTCCAACTATTCCATTCTCCCCAGCATAGCTGGGGGATTAGACTTTTCATTCAAGAAAAAGGCGTGTTCATGGGAGTAAGCAACAATGTAGTCATTCTTTCTTTTATTAGTACTATTTTAAAATATTCTATTTCGCTATCACCCTCATTGACTCCCTTGGTTTCCTCATAAAAGTCTCAATAGAAATTTGCTCAATCTTTGTTCCATCCTTAAGAACAACAATGTCCCCATTCTCCATAATTATTGTCTTATCATCATACTTGAAACCAGGCTCAGCATCCGTCTCGTTGACCGATGCGTCATTTGCCAATCTTCGTACTTCAATGTACAGGCGATATTCTTCCTCTGAACTGATATGAAGATCTGGCACATCTGGACAGTGCTGCAACAAGAACATATTTGTAAAGAATGGGAAATCCCTGACTTCTTTTGCAACCAATGGGATGTTTAATTCTTTCCATTCCTTAATCTCAAATCGATAATATGCCTCATCAGAATTCTTTGGAATCTCTCGTATGTCTCTACGCTTTACAGCACTTGTCTTTGTAACCTCACCATAGTACCTGATTCCCGCTTCTCTCCCAAAGATATTGATAGATTGATAAATTGCCACATAATGAATTGGTAAATCCGCATCCCTAATCTTTGACGCCGGGATATGATAAAACTTATACTTTAAGCAAGTATCCAACTGTGCTCTGTTTCTCAACGCTCCAACCAGCACATCGCGTTGATTCCAATCAATCTTGGCAAGCTTGTCCTCAATACCTCTTGGCAATGTTGCTCTTTCAAATGCCGAATCTGGAGAATCAGCTATCAAAGCATCAAGCATATCCTGTACCATAGAAGTCTCTGAAGGAAGAAATGGCAAACCGCCTATGTTCACTTTCTCAATACTTTCGAAGAATTTGTGATTTCTATATTCTTCCTTATTTGCATAAGGGAATAACACATATGCCCCAAACATTGTTCTCTCGTATGGATCTGCACCATTATGATAAACAATCGCATCTCTGTAACGATGCATTGTATTTATATCATCCGTTTCAGGACCAGGTGTATGTGAAATAGTATTGTAATAATCACTGCCTTCCAACGCAGGATTTACGCGATACTTTGCATCAAATACATATTCATATTTAACCTTTTTTCCAACCTGATTTACCGTCTTTTTCTCAAGTGAAAGAACATTATCGGGCTTTTGCGCCACGGTCGGAACTTGTCCTGACTTAGGGTTGTACGATAGTGTAATCACTTCTCCATTCTCTGAATTACGATACTTAACCTTTGACGAGGAGCCCTTTACCAAAGATACAAACAAACCATTTCCCTGAACCTTAACTATATCTTGAGAAATCAATTCATATCGATCCTTCATCATGCTATTGAGCTTGATAAAGCACCAATACTCATATAATAAAGCCAAATCTTTTACAGAAATATTGAAGACATCTCCTGTAATAGATAATCCTCTTAAAAGCATCAAATAGTATTTATACAAATCCCTATATCCTGGAGCCATTGAGAAAACTAATGACATACCGGAGGATGCTTCTTTTGCCTCAACATCAGCCAAAAAAGTAGTATTACAACGCCGGTTTAGTTCTCTCACCATTCCGTCAATCTTGGCTATTACGGCCTGGTCTTCTTTTCGCTGCAATTTAAGATAATTCTTTTTGAATGATTCCAACTTCCTCGCAGTTGAAAGCAGTATGTATTTTGTAAGCTGATTCTCTTTTGTATCATATGAAACTTGTTTTCTTACAGCCAATGCTCTTTCAATGCGAATCTCTCCATTCACTCTCTTCGCTTGATCTGGATGCTTTTTAATCCATCTTATCGTTCTGCCATCAGTCTTCTTAACTTTGTGACTTGGTAAAACTTGATGTGTTGTATCTAGCACATGATGAGGCTGTGACATAATGGTATCTGCCGCTTTAATAAAATCTTTGTATATCTTGTTTATAACCGCAAAGAATTCAACTGGACTACTATTCACCTTTTCGCTCTGCTGATATCCTAAATATGTTTTCTTAAGGAAATCAAAAACAACATTGTAAACTTCCTTAGTTACATCTTCGACAATCTGCTTATAATCGTTTTGATAATCGATTTTAGTAGGAAAAACCTCTATAACAAGGCGCAAGTAATTAACACCATCAATTTGGATCACTAAATCAGAAAAACCAATTTCATTTCCAAAATTGATGACGCCAGATAAAATCTCATGATTTCTACTCGCTCGTGTCACCTTGTTACGCACATTAAGGTTATCATGCCAAAACGCAACCTTATGTCCATCTACAGCTTCAATTACAATTTCATACTGCTGTTGCTCATAAAACATCGGATAGATTGAATATATACCCGTTGAAATTTCCCCATTTCTTGAGGAAAACCGTGGTACATCGCCATCCCTTAAAGTCATTTGAAAATCATCTACACAATGAACCTTAATTGATGAATCGCCGTTTTTATGCTCAATTCCTTGGAAGTTAGGATGTGTTGCCTTTCCTTTTATGGTGACACTTACTTTTTCAGTTTGCACATATAGCAACTCATTAGAGCCAGTAAGCTGTGAATCCATCCTCTTCAAATCTCCTTACCATGAAAGCAATCTTCTTTGCACTTTCCTTGTATTTGCAAGTTTCTTTATTTGCAGCCGCCATCATCTTCGCACTTACATCATCACTCTCCGTCTGATAGCTCTCATAATCTCCTGCGCAATACTTAAATAATTCGCATAACATTATTTTTACTGAAGCGCTACTTCCTTGTATTCTAGGCAGAATCTTCTGCATTATTTCATGATCAAATGCCTGATTTCTTGTCAAAAGATTACCTGCATTCTTATTGTTAAGCATATAGAATACAATCTCATCTCTTACACGATATCCAACATGAGCATTTGCTTTTTCCAAAATCTTATTAATATCCTGAAGTTCTATACAAACATCTTCGACAAAATCCTTGTCTGAAGCACACTGATTAAAAAAAACATAATCAGCTTTCATAAATGTGTTATCTGCGAAAATAGCTTTTACTTCGCCCTGCGTAGAATCAAAATTTGCTAGTAATTCTACGGTGGAAAATTCAATGGTATTTGCCCTATCAAGAACCTTTCTACTGAATGGGAATGTCGTTTCATCCATATTTACAGTACCAATTATATATAAGTTCTCTGGTATTCTTACAACACCATATTTTCCTTTTGCAGTAATATCTGCTCCATAATAATTTTCTGTAATAAGCGGATCTGTTGTAACTTTTCCATCCACATATTCTCTTGTTTCTATGATTGATAAAATATCACTTAAATAATATTCCACACGCGCCAAATTCATTTCATCTAAGCATAAGAAATATGGATTTCTACTATCCAGTTCTGCCTGCTTAACAAAATCAATGATTGCTCCTGGAATAAACTTATCATTTAAGTTCACATGGCCGAACAAATCTGATGAGTCTGACCAATCAGGTCTTACAGAAACAAGTTTATAACGGCCATTCTGGCTTGTTGCACCAATTGCTTCAGCAAACAGTCTTACAAGACGAGTTTTTCCTGTACCACTAGTTCCTGCAAGAATTACAAATGGCTTTGATTTAAGGCTGAGGTAATAATTCTCAACAAGACCTTCATTAAAAGTAAAGCCTTTTGCCGCTATGTACTTCTTTATCTGATCTAATGTATCCTTTGTTGACAATTGTTCCTCACCTACTTCCACATCTATAATCTCTATATTCTCAGCTTTACCATTAACATATTCTTTGTAAATATCCATCATGAGTCTTAAGTCATTCTGTAACTCTGATTCACCAGGAACGTTCCCTTTTTTATATTCCTTATAGAAAATCATTCCTTCCTGATATAATTCACCCAACTCAGTCAAACCATCCCCAAGTTTTGCGTTGTTATCAGCATTAAATCCTCGAGAATCAATTCGTTTTCTTATGTCTTCGGCTTTCTCACGCATGATTCGAATAGTATCTTTCTTCGAATTATTTTTCCTTATATCTGTACATCCCTGATTAAATGAAAGATATAAAGAATTTCCATCCTTAGAAAGTAGATATACAATGTAAATGCCCTTTGTGGCTGTGGTCGTAATCTTCCGGTCGAATATACAAACCCATGGAATCATGGCCCAATTTCCCTGGCCTACACTTCCTGTTATCAAATACGGAGCTGATTCTACAATTCCGGTTTCATATATTGCTAATGGTATATCCGACCTGAAAAACGATCCCATCTGATGTCCCGCAAATGTTTCTTTTTTTGAAGGGACATAATCATTCAGAATTTTTGTTACCACTGTATTTAGATTCATAACACCTGGTGTTGTTGAAACAGCACTATCTTCATTTATTGTGTTCACGGTTACAGCGGGCAAACATTTAAATGTTAGTTCGCCAACTTTTCCAGAGTATACTTCTAGCTTTCCGCCTACTGCATCATAATTGTCTGAGTTAGGTGAGAAAATCTTTCGTAATTCTGAAACCAAATCCCCTGAATATCTAACTTGAAATACAGTTCTTCCTGCATTCTCCCCAGTCAAATTAACATTTGTATATGAGGCTGAACACTTTAACTGACCAACCCATACAACTATTTCCTTACGTTCGCCTTTTTGCAAATTTGCCCCTAAACATTTTGCAAAAATATCCCATTTATCTACAGGAATAGTGAATCCCGATGTCAAAATGGATTTATTGATATTATTTGAATATATACATTCTGCCATCTACCTTTTCTCCTCCACATACTCTAAAAATATCTTCTCCTTAAATCCACCGCGCTTTTCAGCCTTATTAGCTCTCATAGCCTCTAATTCAGCCAATATCTCACCTTCTCTCTATCACTGTTACATTGCTATATGTTCTTTTTTGCTTTTCTAGGATCCTCTGGTTTTTTTGCTTCCTTAGGAATCATCCACATTCTTCCCATCATGATAGCGCCTTCTATACGTCCTTCTTTGCAATAAATCGCCACTCTTCTCTGTGAAACATTCCATTTTTTTGCACAATCTGCTGAAGTTAAATATTCCATTCTATGTCCTCCATATAAAACGACAACATGTCGTATTAATTATATTCGAATACGCGAATACTTTCAAGATAAATATTCTATGTTGCGAATACTTTTCTATATGTTGACAGCATGGACCCGCAGCCGCACTTGAAGGCAATAGAAAAGGCCCTGACCATAGAATTTTCCCCACAATCAGAGCCTTCGGCAGAACAGCCTAGCACAGCTGTCTTCGTTCCACTTCGGTCGTCGCTAAACAAGTGCCACCGGCACTTAGCGACCTGCTGTAAACATATTTAGTTAGCTAACACATTTTATATCGACTATTTTACTCTCTTCAGTTTGAATTGTCGCAAATTTTGCGATGGTTCAATTATCCAGTTCATCCAGCATCCGCTCAAATGGCTTCACATATTCTTTCCCTTGCCGTCTAATTCCATTATTTTCAAATGCTGCCTGTTCCGCCTGAACACTTTCATTTTCCTGCCATCTGTCACAAGTGTATTCCATATCAAGAAACATTCTGGTAAGATTACCTGTCATTTGCCTATCTGCTTTCTCTGCAAATATTATTTTCCCCAGCCCGGACATATACTTATCAATTTCAAGGTTATTAAAACCACCGACTTCCATGGTATAAGGGATAGCTTCTTTGATTAGTTCTGCAAACTTATCAACATTCCTTGGCAATCTGTTTCTGAAAACTAGTGAATACATCGTTCTGTCATTCATTAGGATAATCGTGTTCTTTCCATTAAGCTTTGTTATATGACCATGCCAGGCATATAATTCATTAATTTGAGCATCTACCGGCATTTTCTGTAATTCATTTTCTTGATATTTAAGGCATCGGCTAATGCCTTGGAACAAAATATATACATAGCCAATCTACTCCTTACATTTCCATAGTGCCATTGGATGATTCTTCACTCTTTCAACTATCTCCGCGTCTTCAAAAAGCAACTCCGGCATGTATTTTTTCTCTTCGAATCTATCAATATATTCCTTCTCTTTAGTATTCAACACCATGAGATCCGATATGTAATTCTTCGCAATCTTCTTTCTCTCATCCAACTGGAAATTATCTTTCTTATTAAGCACTGGAAATAAATCTCTTCTGATTTTGTTGAAATCAAGTGTGTCAATAGCTGAGGTGTCAAATGATTTATTAAGCGTATCTGCTGAAATCGTCATATAAAATAAAAAGCATTTTCTAAACAAATCACGCTGTTCTTCAAAGAGACCCTCAGACAACATATTGCACCAATCATACAAATCCCTGGCCGCAGCTCTTGTAATAAGAGCATTGCCTTTAGCTGCAAATATTTCCAAAGGATTTACCATTCGTATTTTCAATCCATCATCAAATGCTGATGGAAGAATGCTTCTGTACACCGGTTCAAAGATATGCGCCCTCAAGGAATAATTGAGTTCTATCTTAATCATATCCCTATTACCACCGGCGTTCTGATAATTATAGTGAAATGCATCCAAGCTATGGCTAAATCTTGATGCTTCCGATAACTGATACCCTTCTGATTCCATATATTCCTTAATTATGTCCGTTATCTTTGCACGGCATTCAAGCATACCCTCTCTCGTATCATTAGGAGTATAATCCATATCGATATCTACTGATAATCGAGGAAGGTTAAATACAGTTAAATTAATTGCTGTTCCGCCCTTCAAGAGTAAATGCTCTCTTAAGGACTTGTCCTCATTCAGAAATTTTAATATTTCCTTCAATCGAAGCACCTTTTCAAAAGTATCCCTCACAAAACCACTTTCTGTGGCCATTCGTCCAAGTTCTGCTCTATTATATTGTGGCATCTTCTATCACCCCATTTTTCATATTGTAAATATTCTCTGGTATCACAAGCTTCCATTCATCAACATATCGTCCACTCGACATGTCCTTCGTCAGGTAACGCTTACTCTTTCCAATCTGACTCTTACATGTATCAAAGAATTCATCTGAAAGCCCCATCTTCTCCTTATACTCAGAAAGAAGAAATCCCATCTTTTGGTATAGGAACTGATTCGATAATAGGTCTAAATATTTCAAGACTCTTTTCTCCTGCATTCGCTTCATACTTCCAATATCCTGTATCACTTCTTCTATTCCAGCTATTTTATCCATATCCTTTACGCAGTCTACCAAAGTTCGTTCCCGATTTGTGATACGTATTCCACCACTTAGTGCAGGCGTTTCCACGCCTTCCATATCCTTTGACGCCACATATCGATACGTATATCCATCAAATTCAAACTCTCGAAAGCTGGTTTCTGATGCAACATAGACATCGTAATATACCTGATCGGTTATCCCGTAATATTCCATAGCGGTATGGTGAGACACATAAGAGGTTGGCGTAATCTTGCTTGCTATCTGAAATCTATTAGCAACCGGCGCCCCTGTCTCTCCACTGATGCAGGTATACATATTGTTACGGATTTTCGCCACTATTCCCTCCTTCATCAATCGCTTGATTGCAGAGCGAGCGCTGTCCATATTGTCATAATATTTATTTACATCTTCCACAGTAAATACTGGAGTTTTCAATAGTTCAAAATACAGATTCAAAATCAACGCCTCCATGTTTTATAAATCAACTTGGGTTATATGTAAACTAATTTGTCACTTTTATAAACCTAATATAATACCAGCTTCCAACAAAGTCAAGTTTAATTTTATTTCAAAATGGTTTGTACAGTTGTTGATTTGTCGCATTTTTAAACTTTTACAATGGATGATGCAGAATTTGCACCAACCACACATAGTATTCTCGTTGCGCGATTACCCAGCATATTGTGGCATATCATGATTTATCTCAGCCCTATAATAACTGCTTATGGTACTTCCTGCATTGAACAAGCTGGCAAGTAAATAACTTTTTATATTCCGCATCTTAGTAGTATTCTTTCCAAGGCAATTAATTACATACTCCACATGAGAATAATTAAGCTTCAGGAATTTGCTTTTCACAAGATTCTTTGGATACACATCTCCTGCGATGGTAATCTCTCCATTTTTAGACAAAACTGTCTCCAGAATCAGGTCAAAAATTCCCTCCACCATCTCCTGGTCATATGGATGAGCCAGAAGAAGGCTGTCATACTCAATATTCTCCTTGATGATTTCGCTATAGCCTTCCATCTCGTCAATCGCTTTCTCGATTCTTCTGCTTGTTCTTTTATATACTTCTGTACTGCCTCGTCTGTGATATTACCGATTGTTTCCACATAATATCCTCTTGCCCAAAATGCTTTATCCCACTTACTCTGCAACTCTGGGTGACGATCGTATAGCATTAGGGTGCTTTTACCCTTTAAATATCCTATAAAATCTGAGACACTTAATTTCGGCGGTATTGCGACACTTAAATGCACGTGATCTACACAAACTGCTCCCGCAATTATTTCTACATTTTTATATTTGCATAGTGTATTTAAGATTTCACGTACATCCTCTCTTACCTTCCCATACAATACCTTTTTCCGATATTGGGGAATGAAAACGATGTGATATTGGCATTTCCATCTAGTGTGTGATATGCTTTTATTGTCCACTTGAACCACCTCCTGTGTTGAGTTTGGCTTGCGACACCATTCTCAATATACCACAGGAGGTTTTTCTTTTTTATCCTCACCGTTTCCAACTATTCCATTCTCCCCAGCATAGCTGGGGGATTAGACTTTTCATTTATCAAATTTATTTGTGCTCAGCCAACCATTGCATTTCGCTTTTTAGGTTAAGTAACAAATCAATTACAAAAATACTCTTTAGCGATTTTTCCTCCGTTCCGAAATCCAATTGATCGCCATGACAGATTTTATTTCTCAGCGGGTTATGATCACGATATTCTTCCCCATGACTCGTTAGCACTACATTGTATATGTAATCAGTCATTGCTTCCCAATAAAAGACAGCATTTTCTGTCATTGCAGCCAACCTCAAAATCATATGCTTTTCGCTTGTCTTCGCAAATTTCTTATGATTCTGAAAATCAATCTGGTAGAGTTCACAAATCTCCTTCTCATCATCTTCCGAGCATATTAAGCCATTTTCATCTGTATAATTTGAAATGTCACAAATCAGACCATCCACTTGACACATCATGATAGAAGTCGCACCATAATAGCATCCAGAGTTGTGAAGATTAACTGCCTCCTCCAATAACAGCAATCTCTCTAAATCATCCTTCAATAGTTTCCTCCATCCGTCTACTATATTATCTAATTTCTCAGAATTATAGTAATTGCAGATAGATGCAGCCAATTCATCCAATGGATAGTTTTCTTTTTTATCCCCACATAGACCCGTAATGATTTCTTTTAATTCCTCATCATCTTCAAGAAATAGTGGCCATGTAATGCTTTTTAACGTATATAGATATCTTAGGTTACCTAGAGTCTTAAAAAATGACTCCGGAATCTCAATTTTAGGAATTGTAGCAGTGATAGCCGCAATTGTTTTACCTAACGATTCTAGTGCTGGCCGAACGGATTCCATTATCTGTTGCTGATATTCAAAAATGGGGCGGATAGTCTCACTAATTCTACGAGCGTTTTCCATAAAGGTTTGCGAGATACCTTGATACTGCTTCATACAATCAGCAATTTGTTTTACCGCAGAAACAACTCCCGGATATGCTTCTATGGAGCGGGATGCAATCTTTGCAGCATCTGATAAGGCCTCCATATTTTGAATATAAACAGATGGAATAGTATCCTCTTCCTCTTCGCCCATCGCCCACAGTATAAAATCAATCTTTTTGGTATCGCTGATTGATGAATAATCCGGAAAACGACTATCAAAGGATGTTATATATTCGTTATAGCTTGCCTTGTTTGCCTTAAGATCACTATACCATTGTACAATGACATCATATAACTCAATTGTTTCCTCGAGTTTTTGCTGTCCTCGTTTATTTGAAGATTTAATTCCAATTCTATCAAGAACCTTCGAATCCCAAATTGGCATATTCTCATCTATAGATGCCAGCATCTTACTCGCAAAGGATGCCTCAACTTGTCCGGTTCCTTCGTACAGTTCCGTTATAATTTCTTTGTAGGAACAATTCTTCTTTTTCTTCCTTTCGAAAATCTCAAAGAATACTTTCCGCCATTCTGCATTTCGTCTAACCTTGTAAAAAAAGTCAAATTCCCGCTGAAAATCTTGATCATCGGCAACGTTAACCGTCTTTACTTTGCTCATAATATTCATATAGTGTTGAATATCCTGTGCCCTTTTTTCAAGATTATCCAATGCTTTCTCAATGTCATGATTCATTTATTATCCCTCTGGTCAATCCTCATTCCACATTCTTCGTTCTTCCCGGCGACGCTCTTCTTCCTCTTCTTCCTCGCGGCGATACTCACTGTCATCCCAGTTATAAACGCATTCACCACGATCTATACTGAAGCCGTCTCTTTCTATATATTCATATTCACCGGAATCATAATTGAATGCATATTTTGCCATGGCTTATTTCTCCTCCAAAACAAATGTCAGCATATCATATGCTGCCTGTTTCTTCGCATCTTTCTTAGACGAAGATCTTCCATTGGTTACAGTATCTTTTTCTTTTATAGAGCATTTACAATTCCAAACCGGATTACCATCTTCGTCATGCGTTTCTTTGAAGTCATATTGAGGGATGGAGAAATAGCCTCTTCTGGCAAGGATCTCCAACTGCCCGATGGAATCATTATAATTCGGATCATCAATCTCATCTCTAATAGAAAAGAGCATATCCTCATCTTTCAGATATTCATACGCCAATCTCGATGCGTCCATCCTGGCCAGATTCTTTGATCTACCGTATCCGACGAAATGATAATCAATTCCCGGTATTTGAACTTCACACGCAAAGTGCGTATCCTGCTCCGCTTTTCCATATATACACATATGATGCCTTGGCATATACCATGTACCCTGCATGGAAGTAGGATAGAAACAGTGAAGTGGAATGTTTCCTGAATTAGCCGATGACCAAGCTTGTATCTCAGCCACATAGTTTACGTCTTCATCAAACATGAGCTCGCCTGGATTCAGCATAACATTCATGCTATCCTGTAATGCTTCCATATCCCAATTTGAATCCAAGGCTATCGCACCAAGAATCGCTTCAAACAGATCCTCTTTAACCGATAGTGAATCCTGAATGTTTTTCTCGACATCTCCTTTTCCCATTATCAGATAGTAGGCTATCCCTAAGTTGTCGATTGCATCTGCAAGAGTGTTCTTTTGAACCAATTGCTTCTTAATCTCAGTTAATTCTCCCTCATCCAAATCAGAAATAAAGGTTCCCGTTTCCTCGGTCTTACCCCACTTTTCCCAGTTCTGATACTTCTTTGAATAATGGCCGAATTCCTCGGAGAGCTGCTTCACGACAACAAAATCCAATGCCTTGTCTCCGATAAATTCAAGGACCTCATTATCCTGTCCTCCATTTTCCATTGAATAGGAGCGACGAGTAAATGCTTGAACAAGCAGCTCCTGGTTTTTGAACGTGTATCCAATTTGATCTTGGATAAATTTGATTTCTTTCTCGTCCATAAAAAAAGACCTCCTAGTATTTATACTAAAAGGCATAAAGATAGTCTGGCAGAAAATCCACGTATCCCGGGTACGCTGAATAAGCCAGACATGATAGATTAAATTTGATTCCTTGTTCTTGAGAGTTTACCGATGCTCACTTTCATAAGCAAAGATAAACATGCATAAACAATGTCTCATATTTAACTTATTATGCCTTTTTCAAGTAAAGATTAACACACGTCAAATAGAAACACAAGATATTATAAAAGCATTTAAGGGTTCGAGACATGCTCAAACCCTTAATGTATACGGATTTCAGAGTGCGCCAATTTTTTCAATCAGCATATCACACCAATCCTGCACTGTTATGACAGCCAGCAAAAGAGCCTTGATAGCTGCAAAGATCAGAGACATAAGAAAGACATCTGACCATCTCTTGCAGACAAGGTAATATATAATACCGCCTCCTGCAATCATAGTAAGAAGCCCCACGATAGATTCAGTGAGCTTTAACCGCTTCTGCATCAGCCTGTGTATAGATAACCTTGTATCCTGCTTCCGGTCCGTCCCGTACTGCTCCTCCACGGTCTTCATAGCTATTGCTCGGAAGTGCCTTGACATAATCTTCATCTGCTATTGCTCCAAGATAGTCAGATGCTGCCTGAAACTGGGGATAGCTCATACCATCACCAATAAACAGAAAACATATTTCGGTGCTTTTGCTGTTTCTTCTTGCGTCTGCGTTTCTGCAGATACTTCTGTTACGATTGTTTCCTGCTCTGTTGCTGCTGTACTTTCTGTCTGTGCCGGTGACGGTGACTCAGAAGAAGTCTGGTCTGCTGCAGGTGCTCCGGAGCATGCTGCCATAGACATTGCCATTACAACAGCAAACATACCCTTCATCATACTCTTAATTCTCATAATCGTTTCTCCTCTCTGAAACATGTTTTGTTTTTCCTCTGCTTCACTATACAATACCGTTGTAAAAACCAATGTCCAAAGTAGGAAAAATTTGAGTAAATTCCGACACTTATTTTATGCAGTTCTATCTTTATGAGATTTCATCAACATCATAATACTTAAAATCCCGGAAGCAGGCACTTCCTCCTGTTTCCTCTGCCGCATAGCAGAACAGACCAAACCGGCAACCAGTAAAATGATCCAGTTTGAAGTACAGCTTATGCACGGTTCCGATGGGTAGCCAGTCTCCCTTATTTACCCGGTAATAGCAGCGTGCTTCATCCTTCATGTTACAGAAATCAGCTTCAAGACGAAAATCCATCTGGTGTGATTCAACAACAGTTCCTTCCGTCATATCCAATATACCATCTTCTTTTTTATCCAGCATAAGGACTTCATATTTTCCATGATGTTTTGTAATGCCAACTGCAGCATAACAACTCTGCAACGCACACAAACCTGCGACATCGCCCTCTTTCAATGCAGAAGCATCAACAGTAACCTCAGCTGCGCAGGACGGATAACTCATCCTTTGCGTAAGCGTATTTACTGCCTGTGTAAGCTCTGTACAAACTTCCCGTGTTGTAATTGTATAGGTTCCCTGCAATGCATCCAGATGATAGTACTGTGGATCTGGATCATGATTAAACTGCCAGCGCGGAAGCAGCCCATTACAGAAATCATCACTTCCCACTAATGGCTGATAAATATATCCTGGTCTGGTACTGTGAACCTCTATTTCTTCCGGCACATGTCCGTTCTGTCCAAAAAACGGAAAATGATCCTTCCAGGTAACCGGAAGCAGAATAGGAATCCGTCCAACTGCTCCGAAATCCTGAAACAGCATTGCATACCACTTTCCATCCGGCGTATCCACTATTCCTCCCTGTGCCACGCCCTGTCCACAATATCCACGATCATCACAAAGTACATCTCCACCCGTGAATTCTCCTTCCAGAGAATCACTGTAAAAGCATGCTTCCGTCCGCATCCAGCGGTCTCTCAGGGAATGAATCAGAAAAATATAATAATAGCCGTTTATTTTTTGAATATGAGAACCCTCATAGCCTAGCTCCGGGTTCTTATGATCACTGACTAAAAGACGATGTAATCCGTCCTTCTTTGGTGCAGTCAAATCTTCATTCAATTCTGTAATCCAGATTTCATCATTTCCATATACAATATAGTTTCTGCCATCCTCATCAAATAATAAAGAGCCGTCATGATAAAAGCCTTCTATCAGCTGCTTTTTCCATGGACCATCTATTTTTTCCGAAGTATACAAATAAGTCTTACGGGTATCATTTGCCACAAAGCAGATACAAAATCGGCCTTCATGATAGCGCAGGGACGCTGCCCACATGCCCTGTCCGTAAATATTCTGACCGCTTTTCAGTTGCTGCGCATCCGTATGATCCAACGTCTCATAGACATAAGTCACATGCTCCCAGTGCACCAGATCAAAAGACTGCAGAATCTCACAGCCCGGCATAAAGTGCATGGTTGTGGATACCATATAATAGGTGTCTTCTACGCGGATCACGTCCAGATCTGGATAATCCAATCTTGTTATAGGATTTACATTCATTGTCTATTCCTTTCTGTTTTATCTCCATATTCTTTCTTTGTTCTATTCTATTTTTACTATTTTATCTTTGTTTCTTATCCGTCTGCCTTTTCAACTCTTCTCTGCCCCATTTCACTATTGCTAATATCACAATCTCACAGTAAAATATAATAATCGAAAACGATCCTGCACCATGTTATTCATCAGAAATTTCCGGTTTGCACAGATTTACCGGGAATAAACAGAAGGAGACCAGCATGAAGGAAAACCGTTTTGTCACTTTCATTATACAAGCTTTATAAATCTTTTCCAATATCCTCAAGCTCTTTCATAGCATCCTGATTTTTAGAAAGCTCATCCTTTGCTGTTGCATAATATGACTTCTGGAAAAGCAAATCCCATGAAAGATATTTTGCCATACAGTCAAACTGCTTATCAATCAACTCATACTGGATACTGTCAACTGGAGAACCGCCTACAACAATCGTGCCAACTTTTTTATTTTTTAACTGCATTCCCCGGCAATAACACTTATCAATGATAAGTTTCAATTGTGCTGACATTCCCCACCAATAAACCGGTGTTGCAAAAAGGATCATATCTGCGGCAGCAATTTTATCAATTGTAGGATTTGTATCATCCTTATCTACACATCCCTTAGAACATTGACAGGCACCACAGCCCTTGCATGGTGCAATATTAAGTTTGTCAGGTTCAATGATTTCAATTTCGTTTTTTTCAGATGCTCCTTTTACAAAAGCCTCAATCGCTGTAAGAGTGTTTCCTTTTCTTGCACTTCCATTTATAATGATTACTTTCATCTCGCAAAGCCTCCATTCTGCTTATCATATAAGCAAATAAGTTCTAAATAATAATTTTTCTCACATAGGCACATTATACCATAGTAAACATGCCTATGCGATAACATTTACTGCTTCTTCCGATATGAACTCATCTTCTCCACAGTTACCTCTGGATAGAAGTAAGTGAGAATGCCAAGCTGTTTCATCAGTTCAAACGGACGGATTTCTCCTGACACCACTTTCTGATAATGCTCTGAAAATTCATCAATCGGCATCACTGCTGGTCTGCCGTAATCATCCCATTCACCACGAGCCTTTTTAGAATCTATACCTTCACGCTGTCGTTTCTCTTTCTTCTCAATCTCTGCCTGTGCCATAGCTGCATATAGTTCTATAAGCATATTATTGATGGTTTCCATCAGCATACGAGCCATAGCATTATCCAGCTTTGATAAATCCACAAGCGTAGTTGGAAGCTCAAGTATCTTTACACGGATGCCATTATCCCTGTAATACTGCAATTCCTTTAATGTCTCCTGCTTATTTCTGCCAAGCCTGTCTACCTCAGTAATAATCAACTCGTCACCAGCTCTTAATACATCCTCTTTTAATACCTGATATCTTGGACGATTAAAATTCTTTCCTATCTGCTGGTCAGTGAATATCTTTTCCAGCTCCAGATTGTTCTGCTCACAATAGGCTGTAATCTCCTTGATACCTCTGTCTAAATGCTGTTCTCTTGTACTTGTTCTGTGATAACCATATCTCTTCATGATTATTTGCTCCTTCCTTAGTCCTGAAATGTGTACTTTTTGAAACCACTAAAAAAGGACTGATAAACAGTCCCGAAATGTTTGGACATTCCTTTACGGAACGTCCCAGTATTTATGTATGCTTTTTGGCACCACAACCTTAAAAATGGGTATAAAAAAAGAAGGTGTATTTCAACCTTCCATTAATCGAAATATTTTATTTTGAATTAAGATACTTCTCATACTGGTTCTTAACCATATCAGGAAACATAGTAAATGAATCTCCTGTACTAATCATCATAACATCATAATTCCCAGTTTCCTTATTAGTTATTTCAACCATTCGGTAATGATGTTCTTCATTATTAACCCTTGCAATTTTTGAACTTCCACTGTCATCCTTTGCTCTATAAAAATATTCCTGTCCATTTAGTTTAAATTTACCATCATAATTCTGCATCCTCAAATTCTCCTTTATTATTAAAATCTTTGTTCTATATGTAATTAAGCCCCATCAGACAGATTTCTCTATCCAATAGGGCTTCATATGTCATATCGTCTGATTCCACATCATTATATTATTTTCTTACATCAAACTCTGCATCGTTTGACGTAAAATTGGCGTATTTTTGTAATTTTACAAATTTCCACCAATAAAGTACATCTCGTTTTTAGTACAGCTTTGCACCTGCTGGAATGTGGTTATCAACCATAAGAAGATGAAGTTCTTCATCCTCTGAATCCTTAAGATTGTTTACTGCTGAAAGTAACATACCACAAGATTCAATTCCCATCATCTTTCTAGGTGGAAGATTTGTGATGGCAATAAGTGTCTTTCCAACAAGCTCTTCTGGCTCATAATAAGCGTGGATTCCGCTTAAAATAGTGCGGTCTGTGCCTGTTCCGTCATCTAAAGTAAACTGTAATAATTTCTTTGACTTAGGAACTGCTACACACTCTTTTACCTTAACAGCTCTGAAATCTGACTTGCTGAATGTATCGAAGTCTACTTCTTCCTCAAATAAAGGCTCAATCTTTACATTAGAGAAATCAATCTTCTCTGGCTCAGCTTTTACCTCTTCTGAAGGCTTAGAACTTACGCCATTTTCAGCCTTTACGCCACCGATGCTCTTCATCGTCGGGATTTCACATCAATTTAATTTACATTGACGCATTTTCCTTTAATAAAGCCTTTTTCGGTGTTCCAACATTATTATAATAACATATTT
>ENA-OXEE01000571-OXEE01000571.1-human-gut-metagenome-genome-assembly--contig:-NODE-571-length-16987-cov-17.7266_pt1 | contig 16987 bp, 10 predicted proteins | sample MGYA00249824_ERZ652242 | MGnify/ENA primary metagenome ERZ652242 (study PRJEB26925, sample SAMN05826943) | human gut metagenome | biome: ENVO:2100002; feature: ENVO:00000062; material: ENVO:00002003... | reverse complement strand
TATAAGAATGTTAATTATGATTTAGATAAAACACAATTTATTGAATTGCTTAACTTTTACGATACACTATCCGTTGATATGAAAGATTTATTTATTCGAAATATACTTCTTATCATTTTGGAAGTATCTCAAGATGACGACTTAGATCTTCCATTTAATTAAACTAACACCTCCTATTTGCCAACTTTATTGTCATTTGATTGTCTCACGACATAAAAACGAGCCAAGAAACGCCGTAAATTCGGCATTTCTTGGCTCATGTACATTACTCAAACTCTATAGTCCCAGGTGGTTTACTTGTCAAATCGTAGAATACTCTATTGACTCCTCTTACCTCGTTGATAATTCTGCTCATAACAGTCTGAAGCACCTCAAACGGTATCTGTGCAGACTCAGCGGTCATAAAGTCGATGGTGTTGACTGCGCGGAGTGCAACGGCATAATCATAAGTACGCTCATCGCCCATTACACCGACCGAACGCATGTTGGTGAGAGCGGCAAAATACTGGTTAGGCATCCAGGAAGGGACCGTGCCGTGTTCGCTTCTGTATGCCTCAACTGCCTTGTCAACCTCCTCGCGGTAGATTGCATCGGCGTCCTGAACGATGCGGACCTTCTCAGCGTTGACCTCACCGATAATTCGTATGCCAAGACCCGGACCAGGGAATGGCTGGCGGAATACAAGGCGCTCAGGAATACCAAGCTCAAGGCCGGCCTTGCGGACCTCATCCTTGAAAAGGTCGCGGAGCGGTTCAATAATCTCCTTGAAATCTACGAAATCAGGAAGACCGCCGACATTGTGGTGGGACTTGATTACCGCGGATTCGCCGCCAAGACCTGACTCAACAACATCCGGATAGATTGTTCCCTGTGCAAGGAAATCAACCGCACCGATTTTTTTTGCTTCCTCCTCAAATACACGGATGAATTCTTCGCCTATAATTTTACGCTTGCGCTCAGGCTCCGTAACGCCCGCAAGCTTGCTGTAGTATCTCTCCTGTGCATTAACTCTTATAAAATTAAGGTCGAACTGTCCGTTCGTACCGAAAACAGCCTCAACCTCATCGCCCTCATTCTTACGGAGAAGGCCGTGGTCTACGAATACACAGGTGAGCTGCTTTCCGATTGCTCTTGAAAGAAGACCGGCTGCAACGGAAGAATCAACACCGCCGGAAAGTGCAAGCAAAACCTTGCCATCGCCGACCTTGGCGCGGATTTCTCTGATTGTATTTTCAACAAAGGAGTCCATCTTCCAGTCACCGGCACAGCCGCAAACACCCTTGACGTAATTTTCAAGCATCCTGGTTCCCTCAAGAGTGTGAAGTACCTCAGGGTGGAACTGGATTGCGTAGAGATTCTTAGACTCATTCTGTGCAGCGGCAACAGGACAATCGGCAGTGTGTGCGACAATTCTGAAGCCCGGAGCAACCTTTGAAATATAGTCAAAGTGGCTCATCCAGCAGGATGTTGCATTAGTATCACTCTTGTGGTCATCACATGTAATTCCGGCTGCATTTTCTGCCGGACTGCCAACACCCTTGAATAATGGTGAAGTTGTATCAACATAAACTTCTGTTTTGCCGTACTCGCGCACAGGTGCTTTTTCAACCTTACCGCCAAGAACGTGCATCATAAGCTGCGCACCGTAGCACAGACCAAGCACCGGAACACCGAGATTAAAAAGCTCCTCAGTGCAGGTCGGAGCACCCGGCTCATAGCAGCTGTTAGGACCACCGGTAAGAATAATGCCCTTCGGATTCATGGCCTTAATCTTCGCGATATCCGTCTTGTATGAGTATATCTCACAGTATACATTACATTCTCTGACACGCCTTGCAACCAACTGGTTGTACTGACCGCCAAAGTCAATAACGACTACCATTTCTCTGCTCATGGTATATCCTCCTGTATTTTATAATAACTCTTCCAATGTCGAGTTAAAGCTTTATAACTTAACATTATTCTTATCATACAATAAATGAGGGGGATTAGCAAGGCTTTTATAGCTGCTTTGATGTGCAGGTTTGACCAGGAAATGGAATGAGGATGTGGTAAAAGAGGATATTGCGGTTTTGGCAGGTGATTTGAAAGTCAAATATATTCAATGCTTAAATTTTTATGTAATATGAACGAAGTTTCCTATTATATAAAAAAGCACACTCCCGCAGACAGTGCACATAATTTGATGCAACCGGCTGCCATTTTACAGTCCCTTTAGCTTTGCGTCACAGGCTTTCGCCTGCCCTACTTCTCCCATACCATGAAATTGGCAATTTTCTTGTTGCTCCTTTATTTGTGTGGCTTCTCTGATACCCCTGACACCTGTTCCAGTTTTTTCTGTATTGTACCAATCAATTCCTCAATAACTATTGGTTTGGTTAAGAATCCGTCCATACCGCATTCCAGTGCTTTCTTTCTGTCATCATCAAATGCATTTGCGGTCATGGCAAGAATGGTGATTCCCGCCAGTGCCGGATCATTCAGTGCGCGGATCTGTCTGGTAGCCTCATATCCATTCATTACCGGCATCTGCACATCCATCAGCACCAGATCATAATTACCCGGCTGCGAATTCTTAATTTTCTCCACTGCCTGTGCTCCATTTCCGGCAGTATCAACCAGGAATCCATATTCATTAAGAATCTCGACTGTAATTTCACTGTTCAGTTCATTATCTTCCACAAGCAATATACATCTGCCTCTGAAATCCGAACCTGCAGCCGGAAGGATAGTATCCTCTGCCTCTGCCTGCATCTGTCCGATAGCAGTCATCAGGGTATCCCTGATATCTGACATGAACATTGGTTTTGCACAAAAAGCAGTTACCCCTGCCGCTCTGGCTTCCACTTCGATATCTGACCAGTCATAAGCAGTCAGTATAATGATCGGTGTATCATCACCAAGGCTGCGAATCTGACGGGTGACTTCAATGCCATTCATATCCGGCAGACGCCAGTCGATGATATAAGCGTGGAATGCATCTCCCAGTTCCGTAGACTGTCGTGCACGGAGAATCGCTTCCTTGCCGGAAAGTGTCCATTCTGAACGCATTCCAATCCTCACAAGCATTTTTGTCAAACTGTCACAGGTATTGAAATCATCATCTACAACCAGTGCCTTAAGACCTTCCAGTTCTGCGAGCTTCTCTGTATGGTGCTGCTCAGACTGAAGCCGAAATGGCAGACGGACAATGAATTCAGTACCTTTGCCCTGCTCTGTCTGAACCTCAATCGTTCCGCCCATCATATCCACAATATTCTTGGTAATGGCCATGCCAAGCCCTGTACCCTGAGTCCTGCTGACTGTGGAAGTGCGCTCTCTCTCAAAAGGAGAAAAAATCTTCTCTACAAATTCCGGACTCATTCCGATTCCGTTATCCTTTACCCGGATCTCGTACAGTTCAATGCCCTTTACCGTCCCCGGGAACTGCTTCAGCCGGACAGAAACCGTTCCTCCTGCGGGAGTAAACTTAACTGCATTTGACAAAAGATTCAGCAACACCTGATTCAGTCTTGTCTTATCACAATAAACATCCTCATTTGCCACCTCCATTGCATCCATATAAAGCTCCAGCTGCTTTGCATGGATCTGCCCACTGATGATGGTCTTCAGATCATGAAGTACATCCGACAGACTGACCTCCGTTTCTTCCAGATGGATTTTTCCACTCTCGATACGGCTCATATCCAATATATCATTAATCAGTGAGAGCAGATGGCTGCTGGAGGAAAGGATCTTGCCCAGATAATCCCGGACTCTTTTCTGATCATCAATATAGCTTACCGCCAGTGTGGTAAACCCGATAATCGCATTCATTGGTGTCCGGATATCGTGAGACATATTGGAAAGGAAAGTACTCTTTGCCCTGTTTGCTGTCTCTGCAGAGCGTACTGCCTCAGAAAGTGCCTGATTCATTTTCCAGTCAGCAGTACGGTCCGACATAACCAGGATATATTTCTTCTTTCCGTTTAATTCACTTCCCATTGCAATATTATGAAACCAGCGTTTTTCCCCTGTTTTCAGATGAACATATTCAAAATCCCATTCTCTCTGTTCATGAACCCGGATTTCCTCCAGATAATTTTTCCCCGGGTCCCCCTGTTCCGCTATATGCAGTTTTCCCAGAATACTAATATCTTTACGAATCTGTTCTACCGTAATGCCCAGCAGTTTTTCCACATTCGGACTGACGTAATCTGCCTGGTATGTTTTTGCATCCAGCATCAGAAAAACATCATCCACATTCATTGATAGCTTTTGAAACAGCTCATCCCGGTACAGAATCTCCGTATCTTTTTTTCTGAGGTTTGTCCTGTTTTTTTGAATAACAAGGCTTATAAGGAATGCGGCAATACAGAAGACAACCGCGCTGACAAGAAGTATCGTACTGCGCTGCAGACTGTTCATACTGGCATTGACGATATCCGCCTGTACAAGTCCTAAGAACATCCAGTCCTGTATATCCGATTTTTCATAGACCAGATAGTAGCTCATTCCATCAAGATTTAAAAGCATCGCATCTGTACGTCCTGCCTTAAACTTCTCCGAAAGCTCATTGATCTCTTTTTCAGACATATCAGAATGTTCTCTCAGAACCCCAAAGAAATTATACACCTTCCCCCATGACGCAGAAGAGTGATTCACCACAACACGGCCATCCGGACGAACAACAAAGCTCTGGGCATTTTCATTGAAGGCAGAGATATCCAGTACCTTTACGATATCAGAGTTTTCATAGGCAATGGCAATCGCATCATATTCAAAGCCCTGATAAATTCCATGAGCCTTAGGAGTGGCAAAAACAAGCAGCTGGGGTTTTCCGGGAACTGCTGCATTCGCAATAACATCATTTCCCTGCCGTATCTCCTCTTCAATATTTTCCTGTAATCCAAGATACCCTGTTTTGCCTGTTACGGCCTTATAGTTCCCGTCAGCTGACAGAAAAAAGAACTCTACAAAGCCTGCATTTTCCTGCGCCTTCTTTATACAATCACGAATTTCATCTTCATTGGAGATATTCTGCAGATTCTCACCCCACATATGAAGATAAGTAAGATTCTTATCTGTCAGTTCCCTCAGCATGTTATCAGACTGATGAAAAACCTCCGCCAGATGAGAGACGCTCTCCTCATAAACAGTTTTCGATATAAATCCCAAATATTGGAAAACCAGCAAAGCAATGCACGCAAAAACAGCTATAAAAGCCGCTATCATAAATCGTTTTCTCATAACAGGTCTCTTTCTGTCTTTATTATGATTTTTATTATCCATTCTTCTACCCCTGCGTACTGCAGGTATTGCCTGCAGTACTGCTGCCAATAAGTAGTTTGAACATTTTATTGTAAAGCGGACATTCGCAATCCGCTTTCGCTGCTTGCTCATGAACGCAGTTCGCATCCACCTTACCCACCGCTTAGTGCTCTACACACTTGAAGCGGGGGATTGCTTATTCTGCGTTCAAACTTCTCACCTCAGAGTTATATAATCTTCAGGCTCTGCAAGAACGGCATCACCACCTGAAACATATCCTGTCCAGGTATCTTTCACAGTGGTATCTTCTCCCTCAAACACAACGTCCGCATCTGCCGGATAAGCTTTCATGTGTTTTGGTATTGCAAGGCAGGTTACCGTGAAAACATCATTGTCCTGAACTTTTTTTCCATCTTTTGTAACTTTGCTCAAGGTATAACCATCATCTGTTTCCTTGACTTCTACAGAAATACCGCTGAGCACTGGCAGCGAGCCACGATTAAAGGGAATAAAACCTCCCTCATAGCCTTCTATAAAGTTTCTGACTGTCTCTTTCAGTTCCGCTCCGCTCATCGTGCTGCTGTACGCTGAAAGACTATTTGGCATGATCATGCTGCGCGCCATTTTTCTTGTATAGCCGGCTTTCAGCACGTTTCCCGTAAAGCTGTTTCCGGTTGCAATCAGCACATCCGTCCCATAAATGCCGCGCAGGGTGTTGGCCATAACCGAATATGCCTCATTCCCGCCGTTGCTGTGAAAATGGTTGGAATAAGACTTCGGTGAATCCAATATTACCTTCTCAGAAATGGATTTCTCCTCAAGAAGCTGAGCATTAAATGACTGATAAGCCTGCTCCGCATCATATTCTCCTGAAATCATTTTAGAGACCACATCCTTGGAAACAGCGAAAAAATCATTTGACGCAATGCGGATATACATATGGTTTTCTTCAATCAGAGTTTTAACATCCTTCAGATATTCCGTAAGCTTAAGCTCTACATTCTGACTGTAGCTTAACAGATCCTGTCCATCGCTGATAATCAGGTTCTGTGCATCCTCTGAAAGCATTGTGTCCAGCACCTTCATTGCTTTCTTCCGGCGTGTCTCATCCTGCGTCAGGTCACGATTTAAAGCCACCTGAAAATACGGCGTAGTCATAAGCCACTTTTCACCGTTCTCCTGAAAGAATGGAAGAAATGTTGTGTTAATCCCCTGATCCTGAAACATTTTCACACCGGAAGAGCTTCCAAAGTACATGGCAAGCTTTCCGCTTTGATACATCTCAACTATATCATCATAATTCATGTCCAGATCATCCTGACTCAGACCGGTATCCCGGATAAACTGCTCCATGCGTTCAAAAGTCTCCGGCCAGACGGTATCGTCCAGACCTTCTCTCTTTGTACTTTCCGGGTTACTGTAGGCAGTACGCCACCTGCGTCCAGCTACAGAAGACAGCTCTGATGCAGACAGACCCTGCAGTGTTTCCATACAGGTATAATCATAATAATAGTCTGCAGTAAACCCACGGATTCCTACCTTGTCAAATGCCTGACAGGCGGAAACAAAGCTATCATAATCTGTCGGAAGAGGGATATCATACTTTTCAAAAAGATCTTTATTAACCACAAAACCATGTGCATCCGCACACACCGGAAGCCAGTTCACGCTTCCATCCTCATTCATAAAATTGCTGAGGTAGCTATCATAAACAGCACCTGCCTCATTGGTTGTGGAAAGATCCATCAGGCTGTCTTTGAGGGAATTCGCATCATGCAGTGAAAAGCGGCAGCAGGTTATAATATCCGGCAATCCACCGTTTTCATCAAGAAACCTGTAGAAATCCAGATCATTATTCCCTACTACAAATTCAATGTTGATATCCGGAAGCTGTTTCTGGATGTATGGTGCATATTTTTCATACAGGCTTGTGCTCCATAAATACACCGTAATCGTTTCTGCATCTTCTTTTTCCTCACTTTTGCCGCTGCAGCCTGACAAAAGCGATATAGCTGTGACCATCACCAGAAGCACCGGCAGAACTCTGTTCCATTTTTTCTTCATTACGAATCCTCCTCTGAGTCTCCTTTACATTTTCTATATTTCCTCCGGAATATGGCTCTTACTAATGTCATAAAAAACACCATCTCGCAGACAGTGAACCTCATTTCTGCTTACAGCTTTTTTATAATATAATACGTTATACACTCATACATTAAATTTGCATGTTTTGACCCCAACATCATGTAATTGCGCAGGTTCAAGCACCTGTTCTGCCATCGCAATCATATTCCTACCTGCATTCTCCGGCCGCATCGCCTAATCAAGCGCGGTTACAGTGCCGGAGTATCGGGAAAAAGCCTTTTGACCGGCTAATATCTGCTAATTGCTCTTTCCCTGATTTTCAAGTATATCAATAAGCTGTAATATCGTCCCGTTGAGGCTGTCATCAAGTCTCTCGACACATTCCACAACCAATATGTCCGCCTGTCTGATATCATCCTCGATATCATGTATATTGTCGCGATGCGCTATGCTCACATGCTGGAAATCACGCTCAAGATACGGCATCATGTAGAGTCTGAAGGAGTCACCCACCATGACGAATCTGCTCTGATTTGAAGCCGTTGAGTCGGTTCTGTAGACCGCACTCTTCTCTGTATGGATGTGGTCTATCTCTCCGTCCGTATTAAAAAGTTCAATTTCCGGCTTATAATCGGGTATATGGTCATAATCCCTCTCATAGTCCTTCCAGCTCAGCCCGGCCGTTATGACGAGTCCCCATATACAGCTTCCCTCGGAATAATTCACACTGTCAGGCGACACATAATCAAGCCCCATGTCCTTATAAAGTGCCTGTGTTGCGATGAAGCTGCCATAATGATTCCAGTGTGTATCATACTTATAGTAGGTGCTCATGGTACTCTTTGCGGCACGTAGTTCGTCTATCGGATATATTATTTTCACAGAAGAATTCCGTTTTACATAATCGATAAATTCCGGTACTCTCTTATAGCTGTTCTCAATAGTATATGTCGGCATATATTCAGAGTACACCTGTTCCTTGTTCGGTGCTATCATGAATTGGAGCTGCACTCCGCGGCTGTCACATATATTCTGTAATTTCTGCATAAGGCTCAGCTTGTCCTTCATCTGCTGTTCACTCATCAGATTACTTCCGCAATAATACGCTATGCTATTGTCATAATTGCAGAACATCCAGTCATCACGCCCAAATATGGTTCCGTTCATCTCTCGCGCCGGGAAATACGGAAGCTTATCTGAACTATCAGCACTTCCATTATTTTCAGAGGTGCCGCCGGATTCATTCGCACCACCGGCATTACTTGACATCTCTCCGGATTCATTTTCCCCATTTCCGGGCTTCTGTCCGCTGTGCGTATCCCCTGACATATCTTCACTGTCCACACCGCCTGAAATGCTGCCATGCTCATTTTTTCCGGATGTACTGCTCTCTTCCTTTCCCACATCTGCATTCCCGCCGTTTTGGTCATCCGCACTGTTTTCTATGATATTATCTTTTATGGCACCGTTTTCTCCGGCATTATCTCCTTGTGCATACCGCGTGCTATTTTCCGTATCGGTCTGACCTTCATTTGACCCTTCATTTCCGCTTACATCCGGCTTTGTGGCTGTATGCGTCATATCAGCAAGCGCAACAAGAACAGGCTGTACATTCATGGTGTATGCCCGTTCAAGCTTGGAATTGATTCGTCTGTTGATTGTTATGAGCGCACTGCGGTATGGTGCATGGTCATTGTAGTAAGCCTCAAGCTCCGATGTTATGCTGCCAATGTCCGCATCATCAGGAAAAGCTGCAAGCTCCCTGTTCTCCCCCAGGTCATAGTCAAGCCTTTCCATTACCCGGGAATTATCGCCGCATACCAGCTTCAAAACAGCCCACGATACCGGCGGCAGAATGAGCACACAGAGAAACAGGGCAATGGAAATGCGCCTTATAATCTTTCTGCCCTTATTTCCTGAACCTCTTCCCTTCACCATGTGACTCTGCCACTCAAAATGTGTTGAAATATACTCAAACACATCGAGAAATTGAAGTCCTTGCGGATACTTCTTACTGCTTCAATGTGTATGCTTTGGCGATTATAAACAATACGCTACTCACAAGTTCCAATGCTGGAACAGCTAATGCTGGAACAGCTAATGCTGGAACAGCTATGTACACTCCACAGTCGTAAATTCCTGCGATAGCCCGCAGTACATACTTACGTTTGCGTTGATTATGCAACTTCGTAAGTTAAAGCATCTCTTAGATTAAGAGCAGCGTTAAAATCCCTATCCTCGACATAGCCACAATCACAACGGTATATTCTATCTGAAAGCTTCAAATCTTTCTTGATAGCACCGCAACAGTGACATATCTTGGATGATGGATACCATCTGTCTACGACTCTTAATTCAATACCATTTTCATCACACTTAGCTTTAAGCTTAGTTCTAAATTCATAGAACTTTTGTGATGCAACGGCTTTTGATAGATGTCTGTTCTTCATCATTCCTGATACATTCAAATCTTCAATCGTTATATAAGATGGCTTGGCTTTCACTATCCCTGCTATTGATTTATTGATATAATCAGTACGGATATTATCTATTTTATGATGAAGTCTTTGCACTTTGAGCTTTTGCTTTTGTATATTCTTTTGAGTGGACTCTCCTTTCTTTAAATTCTCATACCTGCGTGAGAGACATCTTTGTTCTCTGCGCAATTTCTTTTCCAATTTTTTAACTCTTGCTGACTTATTGATATTTTTATAAATTTTACCATTAGAAACAATCGCCAGGTCTTTCAAACCAAGGTCAATTCCCATACCGTCATTACTATTATCAGCAATCTTAGCGTCGGGAATTTCTACAAGAACTGACACATAATATCTGTCTGCTTTGATGGATACTGTACCACTTTTGATTTTCCATCCGTCTTTCGTTGTTGGTATATAGCCTTTTTCTTTCATGCGTACCCAACCTAAAGTTGGTATGTTTAACCTATGTCTCTCGCATCTACAGTCTTTAGGATTATTCTTTACGAAATACATTTTTACATCAGACTTACCTTTCTTTTTGAAATTAGGAAAAGCACTTTGATGTTTAAAAAATCTTGTAAATGCAGTACATCCATCTTCAATAGATTTTTTTACAGCTTTTGAATATGCTTCTTTAATCCATATTTTATCAGGATTATTAGGAATGTACTCATTATTGAGCCATACGCTAAAACTCTTGCCAGTCATAAACTTTTCACCTTTATCGTATAAAGCTTTGTTGTGACCGAGATAGAAGTTGTAAACGTATCTACAAGTGCCGATAGTCTTGTTGATCTTGATTTTTTGCTCGACTGTCGGATTTATTTCCGTTTTGAAGCTCTTTAGCAATTTCCTCATCCTCTTCTATTTGTTTTTTATACTTACGAAGGCCGTACAATCTACAAGAAAAAACGTGAAGTATAGATACAATATCCTGTACAAGTTCTTCTTGCGGTGATAGTTCTTCATTATTCACTACCACTATGGTTGTATGGAACTTCATACAGAATTTTTCAAACCAATCATAGCCAAATCTGACAAATCTATCTTTATGTGTAACTATGATAGTTTTGATTTTTTGTTCCATTACTTCATCTAATAATTGATTCCACTTTTTGCGGTTGTAGTTAAGCCCACTTCCATAATCTTCAATACATTGATCTACAATGATACCTTTAGCATTGCAAAACTGACGTAAAAAAGTTACTTGGTTTTGTAAATCATCTTTTTGGTTTCTTGTAGATACTCTGGCATAAATAACAATCTGACGATTATCGTTTTCAGTATTTATGCCCTTAAACTGAAGATATTGGTCATAAGTATAATAACGCCTATCAGTCGGAGTCCGATTTGCTTTCAGAATCCCCTCTCTATCCCAACGTTGTAACGTTTTGACTGAGACACCCAATAATTCAGCAAAATCTTTTGGTTTGTAATTAGTGATATTAGATGTGTTCATAACAATATTCTCTATGAGTATATTCTAACACATTTAATCACTATTACAATGATTTTGATTATTTAAAGTTTCCTCCTCATATTCTTAATGATATCAGGGTCAAAAGGTCAGAAATCTGAAGCAAGCTTGCTTGCAAAAGAATTTTTGACCTTGGGACCCTGATATCATATAATACGTTATCCACTCATAGATTAAATTGGCATATTTTTCCACCCGAATCTTATTATGAATTTGCAAATATCACTGGTGATAAGTCTCAAGGAAATCTCCAAGTTTTCCGAATGCCTCCTCAAGCACTTCCACTCTAGGAAGATATACAATACGGAAATGGTCAGGCTCTTTCCAGTTGAAGCCTCCGCCATGGACTATGAGCACTCTCTTCTCCTTGAGGAAATCATACGCAAACTGCTCATCATTCTTGATATTGAACTTTTTAATATCAATCTTCGGAAATGAGTAGAATGCAGCCTTAGGCTTGACAACACTAAGTCCCGGAATGTCATTTACCGCCTTGTACATATACTCTCTCTGCTCATAGATACGTCCGCCCGGAACAATGTAGTTCTTAACACTCTGATATCCGCCAAGTGCTGTCTGGACAATCGACTGTGCCGGAACATTAGAGCAAAGACGCATGTTTGAAAGCATATTTATACCCTCAATGTAATCCTTTGCGGCATCCTTGTTACCGCTGAGTATCATCCATCCTACTCTGAATCCTGCTATCATATGTGATTTTGAGAGTCCGCTGAAGGTTACACAGAATACATCAGGTGCAAGCGAGGCTATTGAGATATGCTCTCCATCATCCATGACAAGTCTGTCATATATCTCATCGGAAAAAATAATGAGCTGGTTCTCTCTTGCAATCTGAACTATCTGCTCCAGAATCTCCTTCGGGTAGAGTGCACCTGTAGGGTTGTTCGGGTTTATTATAACGATTGCCTTTGTCTTTGAATTAACCTTCTTCCTGATATCGTCTATATCCGGGTTCCACTCCGACTGTTCATCGCACAGATAGTGAACAACCTTGCCGCCTGCAAGTGTTGCGGTTGCCGTCCAGAGCGGATAATCCGGTGAAGGTATTAAAATCTCATCGCCGTCATCTAGGAGTGCCTGCATGCTTAGGTTTATAAGCTCGCTGACTCCATTTCCTGTATAAATATCGCCAATCTCAACATTCTGAATATTTTTAAGCTGCGCATACTGCATGATTGCCTTTCGCGCCGAAAAAAGTCCCTTTGAATCCGAATATCCTTCACAGTCCGTGAGCTGCTGTCTCATATCATAGACAACCTCCTCCGGTGCCCTGAAGCCAAAAGGTGCGGGATTTCCGATATTTAGCTTCAGAATGTGCATTCCGGCATCAGCCATACGGTTAGCTTCCTCAACTACAGGTCCTCTCACATCATATAATACATTATCAAGCTTAGTTGATTTTGAAAATTGTCTCATAACTCTATCTCCCATTTTTTCTGAATATACTATATTTGAACTTCCTGCATCACTCACTGTCCTTGTACTATCCGCCACATCCGTCCGCTCCTTTTTATGCTCCGAAGAAGCTGTATATGATGAGCCACTCCTATTTTCAGGAGCCGCAGCCTCTGTTTCTTCTCCGGCAAGCCAGCTCTCATCAACCTCAAGTGTCTTTGCGAGAACTCCCAGTATGTCCTTGCGCGGCTCGCTTTTTCCGCTTAGATACTGGCTCATGTGGCTCTTACCGATTCTGACATTATATTCACGGCCAATAGGCTCCGCAAGACGAATCACATCCACCTGCTTAAGCCCCTTGGCCTCCATCGCTTCTTTAAGTCTCTGTGCAATTCCTGCCATATTTCTCCTCATTTCCTGTATGCTTCTGCAATTTTGCTATGCCTGCTGTGTAAAGCTAAATACTGTTCAACATGCAATATAATGTTGGGGTCAAAACATCACTTTAATTACTATATCATTTCATTTTGAACTTTTCAATAGTTATTTGAACTTTTAGACACTAGAAGTTCAAAAAGCAATACAATCATTATGTGTATATATCAGACAGCAGATATTGAACTTTTATATTTGACACAGCTTCACGCTATTCCCATTTCAGCAAGCTTTTCTATAATATGTATTATCAGTTCAAAATCTCCTTCAACAGATATGTCCTGTTAAATGGAAATGAGAAATAATATCCGTCAACAAAATCCTCCGTAAGAGCAATCATCTGCTTTGCAAGTTCAATTCCGACGGCTTCGCCCTCCTTTTTGCTGCCCTTTTCAGGATATCTCTCTACCAGTTCATCCGGGACATTCACACCTGCAATCTCATTTTTCATAAAGAGCGCGTTTTTCCTGCTTATGAGAGGCATAATACCGCACAGTATCCTTGCACCTGTCTCTTCCTTAATATGCCTTAAGCGGTTAACGTCCTCCTCACAGAACACAGGCTGCGTCAGAAAGAACTCTGCGCCTGCTGCCAGCTTCTTTTTGACGCGTCCAAGTTCAACCTCTATATTCTTTCTGCCCTGATTTATAGCACCGCCATAGCAGATCGGGCTGTCGCAGAATACCTCCTCATTCATCTCCTGGGCTATTTTCATAAGCCCTACAGAGTCGAAATTGAACACGGACTTGACCGTCTCCCTCACCATTGATGGGAGCGGGTCGCCTGTGATTATCAGCATATTGTATATATCGTTGATTCTTGAACCCATGAAAAGTGAGCGCATGGCCACCGCATTCTTGTCACGGCAGCATATATGCGGCATGACGGCTATGCCTGTCTCACGGTGCACCTTATCCGCCATCAGCACTGAATCGATTCTGGTACGCCCAGATGGTGAATCCGGGAATGTGAGTACATCCACCCCTGCTCCGATAAGTGAATGTGCGGATTCCAGCAGCTTCTCATCGTTCGCATCAAACGGAGGCGCCAGCTCAACAGCTATAAGCTTCTTTTTCTTAAGCTCCCCATTCTCATCGTACAAAAATCCCCTTTTCTTCACCTGCTCCGCTTCCGGTTCAGCAGCAGCCACCATCATTTTTTCACACCTTGGCAGTCCGTTAAGCTTTTCACATACCTTTGCTATCGTCTCAGGTCTTGTTCCACAGCAGCCTCCGACTATGTCTGCCCCCTTTTTTGCGATATCAAGCATTTTCCCAGCAAAATAAGCCGGTGCTCCTCCAAAATGCATCTGATTTCTCGTAAAATTCGGATATCCGGCATTCGGAAGCGCGATAAACAGCTTACCGCCAAAGCTGTCCAGACCATCCATGAGCTGTGCCAAATGTCCCGGACCCACACCACAGTTAAGACCTACCGCGTCCACAGGAAGCTTCGCGGCATCCGCTATGAGCCTTTTAGCACTGAGCCCTGCGGCGCTATAGCCATATTGATTCACGCTGAAACATACACTTATAAAAATATCCTCCGCATTCTCCCTTATATACCTGATTGCCGGAAGAATCTCCTCATAGTCGGCAAAGGTCTCAAAGTGAACAGCATCAACTCCTGCCTCAAGCATATACGAGGCAAGGCGCGTATATTCGCTCTCATTTTCACTCTTTGAAAAGCCGGACATTTCGGGTATAGGTCCTATATCCCCGGCAAGATAAATATTTTCCTCTATGCCGCTCTGCCCTATTGCCTTGCGCGCAATACCAACTGCCGCATTCACATTTTCCCTGACCTTCTGCTCGTCATTTGATAAAAGACTGCTGTTGGAGGCATAGGTGTTGGTTCTTATATATCGCGCCCCCGCCTTTATATACTCCGTATGTATTTCCAGAACACGTTCCGGATGCATGGTATTTGCCGCCTCCGGCAGCTCATCATTGCCGTACTTTTCCGCATAATAGGTTCCGAATGCGCCGTCCGCTGCAAGTCTGTTATTTATAAGGTATCCGCGTAGGTTCATCTTTTTCTCCTGTCGTAACGCAGTCTGCGTTATTTCTATTTTTAATTTTAACACATTATATCCCCACGCACCATTTTCTGTCAATTTACAATACAATCACTGTTTTCCCCAGCCCATGCAATCACCTACTATGATGATGTTGGGTGCAAAACATGCACTATAAACTCTCAACAGGGGACGGCAGTGTGTATCTGGTGAGTGTTGACCCATTCGACCCTACAAGGTCACTCTGCCCGACATGATAAAGCACGATGAGCTGCCTGGGCTTACCGAAGCCGGCAGCTTCACCGATGAGGAAGCCGCTCAGAAGGAGGAGCTAAGCATTACTCTCTACCTGGACAATGACGCTTTTCCTCAGACGACCATCAAGCTCTACAGATATGATGGCAGCACATGCCTTGCCACCGTCGACGGCAAATCTGTTGCACTGGTTCCAAGAAGCCGGACGGTCAACCTTATTGAGGCTGTGAATGCGATTGTGCCTGGAAAATAAAAAAATGCCACGAAGCCGGCACTTCGGGGCATTTTTTATTTTCAGGCATATATGTCTGTGACAATATTATATTGCAATTTAATCTTACTGTCTATAACCGGCAATCCCCTCTCTAAGCCTCCTAAGTCCATCCTCAAGTCTCACCCTTGGACATGCGATATTGAGCCTTAAGAACTTCTCTCCGGTGCGTCCATACTGCACGCCGTCTGAGAGGTAAAGTCCTGTGCGCTCTCTTATGCTGTCGGCGAGTTCCTCGGAGTTATCGCACACCGCCGAGCAGTCGAGCCACAGAAGATAGGTTGCCTCTGAATATATGAGCTTTACCTGCGGAAGCTCCTTTTCTATAAACCCGGTCACTATCTGCTTGTTCTCGTAGATATATTCCCTGAGTGCGTCAAGCCATTCTCCGCCGTTTCTAAAGGCTGCAACCGCCGCCCATATTGCAAACGCATTAGGCTCCGCAACCTCGTCTGTGTTAAGCCCGCGGTTCACCTTGTGGCGCAGAAATGGATCCGGCACAATAGCCGCTGCCGTCTGTAAGCCCGCCATGTTGAATGCCTTGGTCGGTGCCACACAGGTAATGCTTATTTCACGGCAGGTGTCGGAGGCGGAGGCAAACGAAATGTACTCCTTGTCCGGGTCTGTTATATCACAATGTATCTCATCAGACACCACTATGACATGGTGCTTCCTTGCAAGCTCACCTACATGCGCAAGTGTCTCTCTGTCCCATATCTTTCCGACCGGGTTGTGAGGATTGCAGAAAATCATCATCGTGGTCTGAGGCTGTGACATAGCTTCCTCAAGCTTATCAAAATCAATCGAATATTCACCATTCTCATAGCTTAACGGGCACTGCAATACATTTCGCCCATTATTCACTATGGAATTAAAGAAAATATTGTACACCGGTGTCTGAATCAACACATTTTCACCCGGTGTTGTGAGCTTTCTGACAACGCTTGAGAGAATCGGAACAACACCTGTTGAGAATATCAGCCAGTCCTTCTCAATATGGAAGTGATGTCTATTCTCCCACCACTCACAGTATGCCTCATTCCACTCATCCGGTATTATGGAATAGCCGAACACTCCATGCTCAACTCTCTTTTGGAGAGCCTCAATGATTGCCGGAGCAGTCTTAAAATCCATGTCCGCAACCCACATCGGAAGCTCATTGTCCCTGACATCCCACTTAAGCGAATGTGTGCCGCGCCTGTCGACAGGTGTATCAAACAGCTTTCTGTATTCTTCTTTCATGCCTGCTCAACCTCTTTTCTATATAACCTGTCTCTTATACACATCTCCGAGCCCACGAG
>ENA-OXEE01000569-OXEE01000569.1-human-gut-metagenome-genome-assembly--contig:-NODE-569-length-17099-cov-9.56161_pt1 | contig 17099 bp, 14 predicted proteins | sample MGYA00249824_ERZ652242 | MGnify/ENA primary metagenome ERZ652242 (study PRJEB26925, sample SAMN05826943) | human gut metagenome | biome: ENVO:2100002; feature: ENVO:00000062; material: ENVO:00002003... | reverse complement strand
GCTGCCGCAGCTTCCTGACCCCCTATGTGGACCCCGAGACCGGCAAGCCCAAGTATTATGGCCGCTTCAATCAGGGCGTCGTGACCATCAACCTGGTGGACGTGGCCCTCAGCTCCGGCGGCAACTTTGATAAGTTCTGGAAGATCTTTGACGAGCGTCTGGCCCTCTGCCACCGCGCTCTGCAGGCCCGCCACAAGCGCCTGCTGGGCACCCCCAGCGACGCCGCCCCCATCCTGTGGCAGTACGGCGCACTGGCCCGCCTCAAGAAGGGCGAGAAGATCGACAAGCTGCTCTTCGGCGGCTACTCCACCATCAGCCTCGGCTACGCCGGCCTGTATGAGTGCGTGAAGTATATGACCGGCAAGAGCCACACCGACGCCGGCGCAAAGCCCTTCGCCCTCAGCGTGATGCAGCACATGAACGACAAGTGCAGCGAGTGGAAGAAGGACGAGAACATGGACTACTCCCTCTATGGCACCCCGCTGGAATCCACCACCTACAAGTTCGCCAAGTGCCTGCAGAAGCGTTTTGGCATCGTGCCCGGCATTACCGACAAGAACTATATCACCAACAGCTACCATGTGCATGTGTCGGAGCAGATCGATGCCTTCACCAAGCTGAAGTTCGAGAGCGACTTCCAGCGCCTGTCTCCGGGCGGTGCCATCAGCTATGTGGAAGTGCCCAACATGCAGGACAATCTGGAAGCCGTCATAAGCGTGCTGCAGTTCATCTACGACAACATCATGTACGCCGAGTTGAACACCAAGTCCGACTACTGCCAGTGCTGCGGCTACGACGGCGAGATCAAGATCGTCGAGGACGACGGCAAGCTGGTGTGGGAATGCCCCAAGTGCGGCAACCGTGACCAGAACAAGCTGAATGTCGCCCGCCGCACCTGCGGCTATATCGGCACCCAGTTCTGGAACCAGGGCCGGACGCAGGAGATCAAGGATCGGGTGTTGCACCTGTGACCCTCTCAGGCGCTTCGCGCCGGCTCTCCCAAGGGGAGAGCCATTGGCAAGCTACCCAAGCACAAAAAAATTGCAAGGCAAAGCAGCGTGCTCTGCTTTCAGGTCTGATTTATGAACTACGCGACTATTAAATATTACGACATCGCCAACGGGCCGGGCGTCCGCACCAGCGTCTTCGTTTCCGGCTGCCGCCACCACTGCCCCGGCTGCTTCAACGAGGTGGCATGGGATTTCGGCTATGGCCAGCCCTTCGACAAGCCCGTCCGCAACAAGGTGTTCGCCTCCTGCAAGCCGGACTATATCACGGGTCTCTCCCTGCTGGGCGGCGATCCGATGGAGCCGGAGAACCAGCGGGAGCTGGTGACCTTCGTGCAAAATTTCAAAGCCCTTTACCCGAAGAAAACGGTCTGGTGCTACTCCGGCTACACCTGGGAGCAGCTGACCGGCAAAGTCCCCTGCCACGCGCGGTGCGAAGTCACCGACGAGCTGCTGCGTCTGCTGGATGTGCTGGTGGATGGCCGCTTCGTGGAGGCTGAGTACGACATCTCCCTCCGCTTCCGGGGCAGCCGGAACCAGCGTCTGCTGGATGTTCCCAAGTCCCTCGCCGCCGGGCAGCCGGTGTGGTGGCAGGATGAAAAAGTGTTCTCCACCCATACGATGGAATGATAAATATCGTCGGCAGCGTCAGATGTGTATAAGAGACAGGTTCTCCACCCATACGATGGAATGATAAATAAAAAGCGCAGATCTTCCACAACGAGCCTCTCCGCTCGCGGAAGATCTGCGCTTTTTCTTATTCTCTGCTCCCCACCATATCCTCAATGGCCCGCAGGAAGGCCATGCCATAGCGGGCGGCTTTCTTTTCGCCGACGCCGGTGATGTTCAAAAACTCGTCCATGCTCAGGGGCTTGCTCTGGACCATCTCGCGGAGGGTCGCGTCGCTGAACACCATGTAGGCCGGAACATTCTGCTTCGCTGCAAGACGCTTGCGGAGGGCGTAGAGCGCGGCCAGCAGCTTCTCGTCGGCCTCGCTGAGGGGCCGACAGCCGCCGGGAGTTGGCCGCGGCCCTCTGCTTCGCGGCGGCAGCGCGCTGTTCCACCTCCTGCGCGTTCTGCTCGGCAAAGAGGCAGCAGGAACAGTTGCCGCACTTTTCAGGTGCGGCCTCACCGAAATAGTTCAGCATGAACCGCCGCAGGCACTTCGAGGTGGTGGAGTAGAAGGTCATATACTTGAGCCGCTCTTCCGCCTTGCGGGCGGCCTCGGCCTTGACATCGGCGGGCAGGCCGTTGTCCGCTTCCATCTCTTTGTCGATGAAGAAGCGGATGGTTCGCACGTCCGTACCGGAATAGAGCAGGATGCAGCGGGACGGCAGACCGTCGCGGCCCGCGCGGCCCGCCTCCTGATAGTAGCTCTCCAGATCCTTGGGCATATTGTAATGGATGACGAACCGGACGTTGGGCTTGTCGATGCCCATGCCGAATGCGTTGGTCGCCACCATGATTTGAACGCGGTCGTAGAGGAAGTCGTCCTGATTCTTCCGGCGCACCTCGGCGTCCAGCTTGGCGTGGTAGGCCGCTGCCCGGATGCCCCGGCTCTGGAGCAGGCGGGCCGTCTCGTCCACCTGCTTTGTGGTGCTGCAATAGACGATGCCCGCGTTGTCGCCCTCCCGGAGCACAAGGTCCAGCAGCTCCTTCGGCTTCTGGCTGGGCAGGGCGCGGCGCGTCTCGAAGTAGAGGTTGGGCCGGTCGAAGCCGGTCGTCACCTCATAGGGCTGATGGAGCTCGAGGTGGCTGCGGATGTCGTCCCGCACCCGGGCCGTCGCCGTGGCCGTGAACGCGCCCACCACCGGGCGATTCGGCAGGCTGTCCACGAACGCCTTGATGCGCAGATAGCTGGGGCGGAAGTCCTGCCCCCACTGGCTGATGCAGTGGGCCTCGTCCACCGTCACCATGCTGATGAGCTTTTCCTGCGCGAAGCGCTGGAAGCCCGGCATCTCCAGCCGCTCCGGGGCCACATAGATGATCTTATACCAGCCCTCCCGGGCGCGGCGGAGCATGAGGGCCTTCTGGTTGTCGGTGAGGCTGTTGTTGAGGAAAGCCGCCGCCACACCGGCCTGCACCAGCGCCCCCACCTGGTCCTTCATCAGGCTGACCAGCGGCGACACCACGATGGTGATTCCCGGCAGAAGCAGCGCCGGCACCTGATAGCAGATGGATTTGCCCGCACCGGTGGGCATCACCGCCAGCACATCCTGCCCGTCCAGCAGCCGCCGGACGATGTCCTCCTGCCCGGGGCGGAAACTGTCGTAGCCAAAAACTTTTTTTAAGATAGAATGCGGGTCTGCCATGGGTACCTCCTGCGTTTTTCAAATCTGTATCCGTATTATTATAGCACAGCCCGGCCCGAAATGGTATCAGATCGCTCTTCTGTCGTCGTTTTTTGGCAGGTATTTGCTGGTGTTCCTAGCTTTTTGTGCGCGAAAATGCTATAATAAGAATACATATCTCCATCTCCGGCCCATTTTGTTCTGAACATGGCCGGGCAAGCACGATAAGGAGCTTATTTTTATGCAACAGAAACTCATCACCTTTGCCGTCCCGTGCTACAACTCGGCGGCATATATGCGCCACTGCATCGAAACGCTGCTCTCCGCCGGGGAGCAGGCCGAGATCATCCTCGTGGACGACGGTTCCGTGAAGGACGAGACCCCGGCCATCTGCGACGAGTACGCTGCCAAGTACCCCACCATCGTCAAGGCCATCCATCAGGAGAACGGCGGCCACGGCGAGGGCGTCAACCAGGGCATCCGCAACGCCACCGGCCTCTACTACAAGGTCGTGGACAGCGACGACTGGCTGGACACCGACGCCCTCCAGAAGGTGCTGGCCCGCCTGCACACCCTCGTGACCCGCGGCACCGCCCCCGACCTCATGATCTGCAACTATGTCTACGAGCACACCGAGGACGGCACCAGCCACACTGTGCGGTACACCAATGTGTTCCCCCAGGAGCGTCTGTTCACCTGGATGCACGTCGGCCACTTCCGCCCCGACCAGAACCTGCTGATGCACTCGGTCATGTACCGCACTGAGGTGCTGCGCAAGTGCGGCATGGTGCTGCCCAAGCATACCTTCTACGTGGACAACATCTTTGTCTACCAGCCTCTGCCTTTCGTCAAGACCATGTATTATATGGACCTCGACCTCTACCGCTACTTCATCGGCCGCGCCGACCAGAGCGTCAACGAGAGCGTCATGGTCAAGCGCGTGGACCAGCAGCTCCGGGTCACCCGGCACATGATCGACTGTCAGGACCTCGACGCTCTCAAGGGCGAGAAGAAACTGCGGGCCTATATGCTCCACTATCTCTCCATGATGATGGCCGTCAGCGACATCTTCCTGCTGCTGGACGGCAGCGCCGAGGCGAAAGAAAAGCAGAAGGGCTTGTGGCAGTATCTGCGCGAGCACACCAGCGCCGCAGTCTACCGCTCCATCCGCTTCGGCTTCGGCGGCGTGACCAACCTGCCCTTCCCCAAGGGCGACGCCATCGTGGTGGGCGGCTACCGCATCGCACGGAAGATCTTCAAATTCAACTAAATTCACGATTGTTGCATACAACAGGGCTACTGCATCGGCAGCGGCCCTGTTTTTTTGCCTTTTTCGGCCATTTGTTAAGGAATCTTCAATTTTGCCGCCTGAAAAGATGTTGCTTTTTAAAAATCGGAATAGTATAATTTATTACTGTGCTGTGTTTTTTGGGCTTTTGGCAAGCAGCAAGAAAACGCGCCCGACTGAGAAAAAGGAGGAAAGGGCGGCTGCGCGTCGGTATCGTGCTGCTGCCCGCAATATCGCATGGAACAGCTTCTCATCTGCCTTTCCGCAGCGCTCATCGCAGGTCTTTTGATGTCGCGCCTCGCAAAGGCGATCCATTTGCCGGCGGTCACATCGTATCTGCTGGCGGGCCTGCTGCTGGGGCCTTTCTTTCTGGGGCGTCTGGGCCTGAGTAATTTTGGCATCGGCTTCGGCACCCTCGAGCAGGTGGACAGCCTGTCCCTTATCACCCAGGTAGCGCTGGGCTTCATCGCCTTCGTCATCGGCAACGAGTTCCGTCTCTCGGCTCTTGAGAGCATGGGCAAACAGGCCATCACGGTCGGCATTTTACAGGCCGTCATGACCACTGCCCTCGTGGATGCGGCGCTGGTCATCCTGCACTTCATCCGGCCCGACATCATCTCCATGGCCTCGGCCATCACGCTGGGTGCTATCGCAGCAGCCACGGCCCCTGCCGCCACCCTGATGGTCGTCAAGCAGTACAAGGCCGACGGCCCCCTCACCCGCCTGCTGCTGATGGTGGTCGCCATCGACGACGCCGTGGGCCTCGTGCTCTTCTCCGCCTCCTTCGGCATTGCCAACGCCCTCGAGCAGGGCCGCGTCGATGCCATCAGTGTTCTGGTGGAGCCGGTGGTGGAGATCGTCTTCTCGCTGGGTCTGGGCGCTGTGGCGGGCTTCGCGCTCAACCAGCTGGAAATTTATTTTCACTCCCGCTCCAAGCGCATGAGCCTTTCCGTGGCCTTCGTGCTGCTGACGGTGGGCCTGTCCATGGTCACCTTTGACATCGGGCCGCTGCACTGCGGCTTCTCGCTGCTGCTGGTCTGCATGATGACCGGTACGGTGTTCTGCAACATCTGCCCCACTTCCGATGAGCTGATGGACCGCCTCGACCGCTGGGTGTCGCCGGTGAACATCCTCTTCTTCGTGCTCAGCGGTGCAGAGCTGGATCTGAACATCCTCTCCGACCCGCTGGTGCTCCTCATCGGCGTGGTGTACATCGCCTTCCGCTCTCTGGGCAAAATTTCCGGCGCCTTCGTCAGCGGCCGGGCCACCCACTGCAGCCACAACATCCAGAAGTACCTCGGCATCACCCTGCTGCCGCAGGCTGGCGTGGCGCTGGGCATGGCAGCCGAGGCCGCTGAGCTTTCCGACGGCCACATGGTGCGCAACGTCGTGCTCTTCTCGGTGCTGGTGTATGAGCTGGTAGGCCCCACCCTCACCAAGCTGGCGCTGACCGCCGCCGGCGAGATCATCCCCGAGGGCCGCACCAATGCCCGTATGGCCAACAAGCCCGAGTTCCCGGTCTCCCTCGACTAAGTCTTCCTATGACAAACGGCACTCCGAACTGCTTCGGAGTGCCGTTTACTGTATCTTTTGGTCGAATTATATGTTATAATTGTCTCACGGTCCTTACCGACCCAATTTCATTGGGAAGGGAGGTGTGTCCTATGCACGAGATGTTGTCTTTCATGGTATCTGTCGCAGCTGGTGTGACTTCGAATCTCATCAGCAAGTGGCTTGACAGAATGCTGAACAAGGACTGTAAGCACTAAAAAGAAGACCCCTTCTTTGGAGCGGCAACTCCAGGAAGGGGTTTTCTTCTTTTGGTGTGAATTCTATGCACGAATTCATTGTCTTTCTGTCTTTATTATATGCGATCGTACAGAAAAGTCAAGCATTCACTTCAAGATAACTTCGCCATTCTCGGCATCCACCGTCAGGCTGCCGCCCGCTTTCAGGGTTCCGTCGATGATGCGCTCGGCGGCGGGGTCCTCCACAGCCTTGCGGATGACGCGGCGCAGGTCGCGGGCGCCGAACTTGCCGCCCTGACTCTTGGCCACGAGGGCAGAGAGAGCCGCCGGGGTGTAGCTGTAGGCGATGCCCTTGGCTTCCATGCTGGGCTTGTACTCATCCAGCATGAGAGCCGCGATGCCTTCCAGCGTCTGCTGGCTCAGCGGCTTGAAGGCGATGACCTCATCCACACGGCCAAGGAACTCAGGCCGCAGGAACTGGCTCAGAGCCTTGCGGGTCTTTTCCTCACTCAGCTGTTCCTCGCTCTTGTTGAAGCCGAGGCCGGAGGTCGTCTTGTCGCTGCTGCCGGCGTTGGAGGTCATGCAGATGACCGTATTGGAGAAGTCCACCGTCCGGCCCTGTGCATCGTTGATCTTGCCCTCGTCGAGGATCTGGAGCAGGATGTTCATAACGTCGGGGTGGGCCTTTTCGATCTCATCGAACAGCACCACGCTGTAGGGGCGGCGGCGCACCTTTTCGGTGAGCTGGCCGGCCTCTTCGTAGCCCACATAGCCCGGAGGCGAACCGATCATGCGGGACACCGCATATTTCTCCATATACTCGCTCATGTCGAGACGGATGAGCGGGTCGGGGCCGTCGAAGAGCTGGTTTGCCAGCTGCTTGACCAGCTCCGTCTTGCCGACGCCGGTGGGGCCGACGAACTTGCCGACGCCGGTGGGGCCGACGAAGATGAAGCTTGCGGGACGGCGGCGGCCCGACAGGTCGGCGCGGCTCCGCTTGACGGCCTGTGCCACCAGATGGACAGCCTCGTCCTGACCGATGATCTTCTTTTTCAGCTCCGCTTCCAGCCCGGCCAGCTTGACGAACTCCGTCTCCTGGATCTTCACCGCCGGGATGCCCGTCCACAGCTCAATGACCTTGGCCACATCGTCCATGGTCACTTTTATCTCGCTGGCAGCAGCCTGCTTTGCGGGCAGCTCTGCCTCGAGCTTGGCGATGCGGGTCTTCCGCTGGGCCACCTGCTCGTAGTCGATGGCCTCATTGACGTCGGAGGACTCCATGTCTGCCTCTTCCTGTCTGAGGCCGTCCAGCTCCTTCTGCATCTCGAGATACTCCGAGATGACCGGGTGGGCGAGATTGCAGCAGGCGCAGGCTTCGTCCAGCAGGTCGATGGCCTTATCGGGCAGGTAGCGGTCCGTGATATACCGCTCACTGAGGGTGACGATGGCGCTCAGCACATCGGCATCCACCTGCACATGGTGGTGCTCCTCGTAATACTTCTTGATGCCGTTCATGACGGCCAGCGTATCGGCCACGCTGGGCTCTTCCACACGGACGGGCTGGAAGCGGCGCTCAAGGGCCTGATCCTTCTCGATATACTTGCGGTACTCGTTGAAGGTGGTGGCGCCGATGACCTGGATCTCACCGCGGGAGAGGGCGGGCTTGAGGATATTGCCCGCGTTCATGGCGCCCTCGCTCTCGCCGGCGGAGGTGATGGTGTGGATCTCGTCAATGAACAGGATGATGTTGCCGGCGGCCTTGACCTCGCTCAGCAGACCCTTGACCCGCTGCTCGAACTGGCCGCGGAACTGGGTGCCGGCCACGAGGCTGGTCAGATCCAGCAGGAAGATCTCCTTATCCTTCAGGCCCACAGGGACATTGCCCTTAGCGATGCGCTCCGCGATGCCCTCGGCAATGGCCGTCTTGCCGACGCCCGCCTCACCGATGAGGCAGGGGTTGTTCTTCTGGCGGCGGCTCAAAATCTGGATGGTGCGGTAGATCTCGCGGTCGCGGCCCACGATGTCATCGAGCTTGCCCTCCCGGGCTTTGCGGGTCAGGTTCTCGCAGTAGGTGTCGAGGAATTTGCGGCGGGGCGGCTTCTTGCCGTTCTTCTGGGCCTTTTTGCTGTTTCCGGCGTCGCCCTCCGCCTTGACGCCCAGCGGGAATGTAGCGCTGGAGCCGGGGACAAGGTCGTCGTCCCCTTCGTTCTCCTCGCCGTCCATGGGCTGGCCCATATTCATCATGAGGGAGAGGGGGTTCGCGTCCCCCATCTCATCCATCATGCTCTCCATCCGGTTTTCCATGTTATCCATGTCCTCGTCGGACATACCGAACTGCTTCATCAGGTCTTCCACCGGCTTGATGTGCAGCTCACGCGCACAGTGCAGGCAAAAGCCCTCATTTTTCATCTGGCCGTTCTCCATCCGCTGGACGAAGATGATGGCCGGACGTTTCTGACAGCGATTGCAGACCATATAGGTTCCTCCTAAAGCTCCCCTTTACAGGAAGGGGTTGAACAGATTGAATGCTTTATAGTAAAGGCTGCTGCTCATGACCGTATCGTTCAGGACGGTCAGATTGCCGCCGGTGATGACGATGACGGCCCACACCACACAGAGCATCAGATAGATGTCCATGGTGCTGGCGACACAGCCGGTGACCCAGCCCAGCCAGCGGTTGACGGTGCCGATGACCGGCAGCCGGTTGACGAGGCCCAGCACGGTGACCAGCATACTCACCAGCATCCGCAGCAGGGCAAAGACCACGAAAAAGAGCACGACCGAAATGACCGGCGTGAGCAGCGGAGCCAGCACCTTCTGGACGATGGCGTCCGCCAGCACCACGGCGTTGTCGCTGAGCACAGCCGAGATGGAGCGCTCGCAGGTCTCCACGATGGAGGCGCGGAAGCTCTCGGGCAGAAAGCCCGCGTACTTGTCCGCGATGCCGGTCAGGTCCACGACCCCTCCGGCCGAGATGCTCTCGGCGATCTGGGTACGGAAGCTCCCGGCCAGAAAGCGCTGGAACACCTCGGCAGCGGCCCAGCCCGAAAAGACCCGGGCGCCCACGAGGCTGAAGACATTCCCGCCCAGCTGGACACTGGCTGCGAGAAAGCCCTTGCGGGCATAGCGCACAGCCAGAAGCAGCCAGACCACGGTACATACTATATCAAAAAGAAATGACGGATTCTTGAACATATCTTGTTTTCCTTATTATGTATTGCTTTGAGCGTTGTTTTCCGCCGCAGGCGGGGTCAATCCCTGCACCGTATTGCCGCAGAAGACCAGCAGCTGCCTGCGGTCGGCCAGCAGACCCTGCGGGCGGGCCGAAAGACTCTGGGTCCACTGGGAGGTGCCGTCGGTGGAAAGGCACTCCACCCCTGTATCGGTGAGCAGATAGAACTGCGCACCGGAGCGGACGATGCGGTTGGACGCCTGCACCTGCGTGGTGTTCTCGACGCCGAGGTCACGGCCCAGCATCACGGCCTGACAGAGCTGGCCGGAGGCCAGCAGAAGGGCAGTACTGCCCGAAGCGTCCACCGAGATGTCGCGGAGGGTCTGCCCGGTAAAGTCATAGGCTGCCCGCTCGCCGCCCGATGCGTTGTAGAGGACAGCGCGGCTGTCGCAGACGGCCAGGATGCTCTGGGAACCGGTCCAGCTCAGCCACTGAGCCGCGCCGCTTCCGCTGCCCACCAGCAGGGGGTCGCCCTGCGCCAGGGTAACGACATAGAAATTCGTGACCATCTGGCCGCCGTTCACCGTCACCGCCGCCACTGCCAGCCGCCGCCCATCCGGCGAAAAGGCCAGCCGCAGCGGGGTGCCGTCGGCGATGGTGAGGCTCCAGCTCAGCAGCTGCTCCATTGAGGACGAGTAGACCCGAAGCCGGGCCGCGCTGCCGGGGTCCTCTGTGACGACGGCCAGTGTGCCGTTGTCGGCCATGGCACAGAGGGTGATGCTGTTCTCCATCGTCTTGGTGTAGAGATTCTGGGTCCGGCTCTCCACCCGCAGCTCATTGCCCGAGCGGTTGTAGAGCACAAAGCGGTTCTTGCCCACAGCCAGCGCAGGGCGGGCGTAGCCGCTCTGGATGGAGTTGAGCCGGGTGCCGGTGCGGGACCAGACCACGCACCCTTCCTCGCCCAGCTCCACAAAGCTGCTGTTCATGGCGGCAAGCTGTTTCACCTCCATGACGCCGGTCTGCTGGGGCCAGCCCGTGCCGGGGAAGAGCAGGATGCGGGCGGTATCGGCCCAGTCCTTGGCCATGGCAACAGAGCTGCCCACGATGCCGGTGGTGAACAGCACCACCAGCGTCAGCGCCACGACGATGAGTGCCGTGCGGCGGATGCGCCGGTTCCGCACCCGCTCGCGGGCCTGCTCGAGGTATTCGACCCGGCCCGCCGAAAGCGGCTCGTCCGACACAGGCCGGGTGCCGCGCTGTCTTTTTCTCATACTCTCCTGTCCCTTCGTGCAATGACAGTGCTCCCAAAGGGGCGTTTTCCCTCCGGGAGCATCGGTCGTGTTTGCGTTATTCTATGGGCGTGTCGTAGTCCACGCTCTTGAGGAAAAGCCCTTTCGCCGCCAGCGTCGGCCCGGCGTTTTTGCGGTCGCGGCTGGCGAGGATGCCCGGCACGGCCTCAGGCGCAAGACGCCCCGCGCCGGCCTCACAGAGGGTTCCTGCGAGGATGCGCACCATGTTGTAGAGGTAGCCGTCCGCCGTCACCGTGATGTCGATGTCGTCGCCCCGGCGCTGGACGTCACAGGCCGTGATGGTGCGCACGGTGTCGCCGTGAGCCGCAGCCGAGCTGCCCGAGGCGCAGAGGGCGAGGAAATCGTGCTTTCCCACAAAATACTGCGCCGCCTGCTGCATCCTGTCCGCGTCCAGCCGCCCCGGCACTTTGGTGTAATACCGCGCGGCAAAGGGCGAGTCGATCGGACTGTTGTGGATGCGGTAGAGATAGGTCTTGGTGTGGGCCGCATAGCGGGCGTGGAAATCGTCCGGCACCACCCGCGCTTCCAGCGCCCGGATGTCCGGGGGCAGATGCTGGTTCAGCGCCAGCGGCAGCTTTGCCGCTGGGATGCGGGTGTCGGCGTGGAAGTTGAGCATGAAGCCCAGCGCGTGGACGCCGGCGTCGGTGCGGCTGCAGCCCTTGATGTCGGGCCGACAGCCCAGCACCGCCTCCAGGGCGTCCTGAAACGCAGCAGCTACGCTCCGCCCGTTGGGCTGCACCTGAAACCCGCAGTAGTTCGTGCCGTCGTATGCTAAAGTAAGAAGATAGTTCATTCTGGCTCTCCTCATAAAGGCTCTCCCTTTAGGAGAGCTGGCGCGAAGCGCCTGAGAGGGCAAAGATGCTGACAAAAACACATAAGCCCTGCGATAACATCGCTCTGCCAAAGGCTTCTGTCTATCGCTGCATAGCGGCACTTTCGCTCCGGGCTTGCCCTCTCCGTCATCGCAAGCGATGCCACCTCTCCCAAAGGGAGAGGCTTTGCTCTTTTTTAGAAATTCGGGAACACCAATCTCGAAGCGAGGATCACCGCAAAACACGCAATGCAGACTGCAAGGTCGATGTAATCCTGCTTTTCGCACCGCAGCACCTTGAGGCGGGTGCGTCCGTCGCCGCCGCGATAGCAGCGGCACTCCATGGCCATGGCCAGCTCGTCGGCGCGGCGGAAAGCCGAGATGAACAGCGGCACCAGCACCGGGACCAGCGCCTTGATGCGCTCGGTCATCTTGCCGTTGTCCAGCTGCGCACCACGGGCTTTCTGGGCGTTCATGATCTTGTCGGTCTCCTCGATGAGGGTAGGAATGAACCGCAGCGCAATGCTCATCATCATGGCCAGCTCATGCACCGGGAAGTGGAGCCTGCCAAGAGGCTTGAGCAGCTGCTCGATGGCGTCCGTCAGGACGATGGGGCTGGTGGTGTAGGTCAAAAGGCTCGTGCCTGCGATGAGGGCCATGACGCGCACAGCCATCAGTACAGCATACCGGATGCCCTCCGCGTAAACGGTCAGAAATCCGAGCTTGAACACCGGGTCGCCCTCGCCCGAGACAAAGAAGAGGTTCAGCACCGCCGTAAAGACGATGATGGGGAAGATGGGCTTCAGACTCTTGAGGATGAGCTTGAAGGGGATTTTCGCCACTGCGTACATCGCGGCGAGGAAGATCAGCGAAAGCGCAAGGCCCAGCGGGTTGGACGCCGCAAAGAGCAGAACGATATACAGGATGGTCAGCACCAGCTTGAGCCGGGGGTCAAAACGATGGACGAGACTGTTGCCGGGGAAGTGCTGACCGATGGTAATATCTCTCAGCATCCGGCTGCACCCCCTTTCTGTTCTTCATTCCGGGGTAAGACGAGGGTCTCCCCTGCATCCCGCCGGGCTTTTGCCGCCAGGATCATCTTGACGGCGTAGGGGATGGTGTAGACGTCCGCCGGGACGTCCACGCCCATCTCCCGCAGCTTGAGGAAGATCTTCGTCACCTGCGGCACGGAGAGGCCCAGTTCCAGCAGCTCGGGAGCGCGGGCAAAGACCTTCTCCACCGTGTCGTACATGGCGATCTTCTTCCGGCTCATCACCAGCACCTTGTCGGCGTACTTGGCAATGTCCTCCATGCTGTGGGAGACCAGAAGCACCGTGGTGCCGGTCTTTTTGTGGTAGTCCTTCACCTCGGACAGGATCTCATCCCGTCCCTCGGGGTCGAGGCCAGCCGCAGGCTCGTCCAGAACGAGGATACGGGGCTTCATGGCCATGACGCCCGCCACGGCCACGCGGCGCTTTTGTCCGCCGGACAGCTCAAAGGGGCTGCGCTCCAACAGCGCCTCATCGAGGCCGACGAATTCTGCCGCCTCGTGGACGCGCTTATCGACCTCCGCCTCGTCGAGGCCCATATTCTTCGGGCCGAAGGCGATGTCCTTATAGCATGTTTCCTCAAAGAGCTGGTACTCCGGGTACTGGAACACCAGACCCGTCAGGAAACGGAAATCCCGGATCTTTTCCGGCTCGGCCCAGAGGTCGCGGCCATCAATGATGATCTTGCCGCTGGTGGGCTTGTTCAGACCGTTCATGTGGGTGATGAGGGTGCTCTTGCCGGAGCCGGTGGCTCCGATGATGCCCACGAAATCGCCCTCCTCCACCTCAAAGCTCACGTCGTCCAGCGCGGTGACTGCGTTCGGCATACCGGGGTTGTAGACATAGCTCAGGTGTTCTACTTTGATAATGCTTGCCATGTTTCCGTCCCCCTTACTTCAGCAGCTCATACAGAGCCTGTGCGCACTCGCCGGTGTCGATGATGCCTTCGGGCATGGGGATGCCGGCCTTGACCAGCTCATCCCGCAGCTCTGCGGCCTGCGGCACGTCGAGGCGGAGAGAACGGACTTTTTCGGTCTGGCTGAACACCTCTTTCGGGGTGCCTTCCATCACCACATTGCCCTGGCTCATCACCAGAACACGGTCGGCCTGCGCGGCCTCTTCCATGTAGTGGGTGATGGACACAACGGTGATGCCCAGATCCTTGTTGAGGTGGTGGATGGTCTGCATCACCTGCTCACGGCCGCGAGGGTCGAGCATGGCGGTGGCCTCGTCGAGGATGAGGCAGTCGGGGCGCATGGCGACGACGCCCGCAATGGCGACGCGCTGCTTCTGGCCGCCCGAGAGGTTGTGGGGTGCGCGCTCCCGGAACTCGTAGATGCCCGCCATCTTCATGGCATCATCGACGCGGCGGCGCATCTCTTCCGGCGGAACACCGAGGTTTTCCAGCGCGAAAGCCACGTCTTCCTCTACCACCGTGGCGACGATCTGGTTGTCGGGGCTCTGGAACACCATGCCCACGGTCTGGCGGATGTCATAGAGCTTGTCATCATCGGCGGTGTCCATGCCCTCGACGTACACCTTGCCCTCCTCCGGCAGGAGGATGGCGTTGAAGTGCTTGGCAAGGGTGGATTTGCCGCAGCCGTTTGCGCCCAGCACGGCCACGAACTCGCCCCGCCCGACCTGCATGGAGACGCCGTTGAGCGCATAGCCGGGCTGCTCCGAGTCGTAGCGGAACTTTAAGTTTTCTGCTGTCAGTATCGTTTCACTCATTTGTTTTCTCTTTCTGGTGGTGCGCCCCTCTGAAAGGGGCTGTACCCCATTCTTTAAGATTCTTTGTTGAAGCTTTCTCGCTTCGTATAAGCCTCTCCCTTTGGGAGAGGTGGCACCGAAGGTGACGGAGAGGGCAAGGATGTCAGCATGGAAAGAACTGCTCAGCGATAGCTTCCCTCTGACAAAGGCTGCTGATTATCGCTGTAAAGCAGCCCTTGCGTCACGGGCTTGCCCTCTCAGGCGCTCACGCGCCAGCTCTCCCAAGGGGAGAGCCTTTCAGGGTCACTCTTCCCAAATCGCCGTCGCGCCGCAGGGGACGACGCCGCCGGTGGCGGAGACAGGCAGGCCGATCTCGTCGCAGCTGGTCTTTCCGCCAAAGCGGGGGATCAGCGTCGTCTTGAGCATATACTCCATGACGGCGGGCGAAAGGCCGGTGGTGTAGCTGTTGACCGCAAAGAAGAGCGGCTTGTCGCTCAGCACCTCTTCGCACTGGCTGATGAGGTCGTAGATGCAGTCTTCCAGCTTCCAGATCTCGCCGCCGGGGCCGCGTCCATAACTCGGCGGGTCCATGATGATGCCGTCGTAGGTGTTGCCGCGGCGCTTCTCGCGGGCGACGAACTTGGCGCAGTCGTCCACCAGCCAGCGGATGGGCCGGTCGGCGAGGCCGCTGGCGGCGGCATTGTCCTTGCCCCATGCGACGATGCCCTTGGAGGCGTCCACATGGCAGACGGCAGCGCCCGCCGCCGCACAGGCCAGCGTTGCGCCGCCGGTGTAGCCGAAGAGGTTCAAAACTTTAATGGGCCGGCCTGCGGCGCGGATCTTCCTGGCGTACCAGGCCCAGTTGACGGCCTGCTCCGGGAAGACGCCGGTGTGCTTGAAGCCGGTGGGGCTGACGATGAGGGTCAGCTTATCCTCCCCTTCGCCGCAGCTGATCTTCCACTTTTCGGGCAGACGGCGGCGGTACTCCCACTCGCCGCCGCCCTGATTGGAGCGGTGGTAAACGGCGTCTGCCTTGGCCCAGAGGGGGCTCTGCTGGGGCGTCTTCCACACCACCTGCGGGTCAGGCCGGACAAGCAGCGTCTCGCCCCAGCGTTCCAGCCGGTTGCCGTCGGTGGCATCCAGCAGCTCGTAGTCTTTCCATGTATCTGCAGGGCGCATATGCGTCCTCCTTCCTGCTTTTTATCTCTCTCTTAACCTTCGATGATTCGCTCGTTGATTTTATCCACGATGCGCTTGGCGCACAGGTCGATGGCCTCGAGGTCCTGGCCCTCCACCATGACGCGGATCTTCGGCTCCGTGCCGGAGACGCGCACCAGCACACGGCCCATGTCCATCAGCTTCTGCTGCTCGTTCTCGATGAAGTCGGCCAGCACCTTGTCTTCCTTGTAGGCGGCCTTCTGGGCGGCATTGGCCGCCACATTCACCAGCACCTGAGGGTACTGGGCGTAGATGCCGTTCAGCTCACTCATCTTCTTGCCGCTCTTGGCCAGCAGCTTGAGCAGCTTGCCAGCAGTCAGCTCACCGTCACCGGTGGTGGTGTGGTGGAGCAGGATGACGTGGCCGCTCTGCTCGCCGCCAATGGCGTAGCCGTTCTCCCGCATGTTCTCGAGAACATAGCGGTCGCCGACGGCGGTCTTCTCGGTGCGGATCCCCTGGGACTCCATAAACTTGATGAAGCCCAGGTTGGACATGACGGTGACGACCGCAGTATTGCCGTCCAGACAGCCCTTTTCCTTCATGTTCATGGCCAGCAGGGCGATGATCTTGTCGCCGTCGATCTCCTGCCCCTTCTCGTCGCAGGCGAGGCAGCGGTCTGCGTCGCCGTCAAAGGCGATGCCGCAGTCAAAGCCGCCCTCGACGACGGCCTTTTCCAGATTGTCCAGATGGGTGCTGCCCACACCGGCGTTGATGTTCTTGCCGTCAGGCTCCACGCCGATAAAGGTACACTTTGCGCCCAGACGGGGGAACAGCTGCCGGGCTACTGCTGCGGAGGCACCGTTGGCGCAGTCGATGCAGATGTTCAGGCCGGACAGGTCGCCGTTGATGGACTCATACAGGTGGTCGGTGTAGTCCTTGATGCCGTCGGTGCGGCAGGTCACGCGGCCCACATCCTCGCCGGTGGCCAGCTTGAGGCCCGCGCACTGATTGTCGATATAGGCTTCAATTTCGTTCTCCACCTCGTCCGGCAGTTTGTAGCCGGTGCCGGCGAAGATTTTGATGCCGTTGAATTCCATCGGGTTGTGAGACGCCGAGATGACCACGCCGGCGTCGGCGTTATACTTGCGCACCAGATAGGCCACGGCGGGAGTGGGGACGACGCCCAGACTCTCGACGTCCGCGCCCACGCTGCACAGACCGGCAGTCAGGGCAGCCTCCAGCATATCCCCGGACTGGCGGGTGTCCTTGCCGATGAGGATACGGGGCTTATGGCCGGTGCTGCTGGTCAGCACGGCGGCAGCGCCGCGTCCGATGAGCATCGCCATCTCACAGGTCAGGTCTGCACCGGCCACGCCGCGCACACCGTCGGTACCAAAATACTTTCCCATAGTAAATACCTCACTTAAAATAAGCTCTGCTGTCCATTGTCCTCGGCGCTGTCGCTCTCAGGCGCTTTCAGGCCGAGATGCTCATAAGCCAGCCGGGTGGCACAGCGGCCCCGGGGCGTCCGGGTCAGAAAGCCCATCTGCATCAG
>ENA-OXEE01000567-OXEE01000567.1-human-gut-metagenome-genome-assembly--contig:-NODE-567-length-17117-cov-16.9034_pt1 | contig 17117 bp, 19 predicted proteins | sample MGYA00249824_ERZ652242 | MGnify/ENA primary metagenome ERZ652242 (study PRJEB26925, sample SAMN05826943) | human gut metagenome | biome: ENVO:2100002; feature: ENVO:00000062; material: ENVO:00002003... | reverse complement strand
CGTCGGCAGCGTCAGATGTGTATAAGAGACAGATTATATTAGGTATAGAGTCTTCGTGTGACGATACTTCGGCAGCGGTTATCCGGAATGGGGTATTGCTTTCGAGTGTCATTGCCAGTCAGGCAGTGCATGAGGCATACGGAGGCGTTGTGCCCGAATTAGCTTCGCGCGCACATCAGCAAAATATCGTGCCTGTGGTTCACGAAGCATTGAAACGCGCAGGGGTTACGAAAGAACAACTTAGCGCAGTCGCTTTTACCCGTGGACCCGGACTGATGGGTTCTTTGTTGGTCGGAGTGTCGTTTGCTAAAGGGTTTGCACGTGCCTTAGGCATACCGATGATTGATGTTAATCACCTGCAAGGGCATGTGTTAGCCCATTTCATTAAAGAATCGGATGAAGATACCGACCAGCCTAAGTTTCCTTTTATCTGCTTGTTGGTGTCGGGCGGAAACTCTCAGATAATCCGCGTAAACGCATACAATGACATGCAAGTCTTAGGACAGACCATAGATGACGCGGCGGGCGAAGCGATTGATAAGTGTTCGAAAGTCATGGGATTGGGTTATCCGGGCGGACCGATTATTGACAAATTGGCGCGGCAAGGGAATCCGAATGCCTATACGTTCAGCAAGCCTCATATTCCGGGTTATGATTATAGCTTTAGCGGATTGAAGACTTCTTTTCTTTATTCGTTGCGCGATTGGTTGAAGGATGATGCCGATTTTATTGAGCATCATAAGACTGACCTTGCCGCTTCTTTGGAAAAGACAATCGTAGATATTTTAATGGATAAGCTTCGTAAAGCAGTAAAAGATACAGGCATTAACGAAGTGGCTGTAGCCGGAGGCGTGTCTGCCAACAATGGTTTGCGCAATGCTTTCCGTGAACATGCTGCCAAATATGGGTGGAAAATCTATATTCCCAAATTCGGTTATACGACCGATAATGCGGCTATGATTGCCATAACGGGCTATTACAAATATCAAGATAAGGATTTTTGCAGCATAGACAAGCCTGCATATTCGCGGGTAACTATATAGGTATCAAGAATATTAATTAAAAGAAAAATCAGTATGTCAGTAGAAACTAAAAAACTAAGTAAGGAAATAAGTGAAATTTTTTGGAGGGAAAATTTCACCTTGGCTACAGCTGAAAGTTGTACAGCCGGTAATGTTGCGGCAATCATTACAGCCATCCCTGGCAGTTCTCGTTTCTATAAAGGCGGAGTAGTAGCGTATGCAGACGAAGTGAAGCAAAATTTGTTGCATGTGAATGCGGAAACATTGGAAACATACGGAGCCGTAAGTGAAGAAACCGTAATTGAAATGGTAAAGGGGGCTATTGAAACATTCGGTACAGATTATGCGATGGCAACTTCAGGCATTGCAGGTCCCGGCGGAGGCACTCATGAGAAGCCTGTAGGCACAATTTGGCTTGCAGCCGGAAGTAAAGATAAAATTGTTACGGAAAAATTGACGGAAGACGAAGGACGCGAGAAAAATATCCAGTCTGCTACTAAAAATGTGTTGCAATTATTGCTTGAAGTATGCCAAAATCAAGAAAATAAGCAATAAAGCACCAATTAGTTGCAGAAAAACTTGCATATATAAAATAAAAGCACTTACTTTGCACTCCGTTTTAAGGAGCATAGAAATAAAACTATAAAAACTAGATAGAAATGTCGAAAATTTGTCAAATTACCGGAAAGAAAGCCATGATTGGCAACAATGTTTCACACTCTAAAAGAAGAACGAAAAGAACGTTCGATGTGAACTTGTTTACAAAGAAATTCTACTATGTAGAACAAGATTGCTGGATTAGCCTGAGAATCTGTGCTAACGGCTTGAGAGTTATTAATAAGAAAGGTCTGGACGCTGCGCTGACAGAAGCTGTAGCTAAAGGCTATTGTGATTGGAAATCTATCAAAATCATTGGTTAATTAAAAGGAGAAAATAGACTATGGCTAAGAAAGCTAAAGGCAATAGAGTACAGGTGATCCTTGAATGCACAGAAATGAAGGAGAGTGGTATGCCGGGAACTTCTCGTTACATTACTACTAAGAATAGAAAAAATACACCTGAAAGATTGGAATTGAAGAAATACAATCCGATTTTGAAAAGAGTAACAGTACATAAAGAAATTAAATAATAAGAAACCATGGCAAAGAAAACAGTCGCAACCCTTCAGACAGGTAAAGAAGGCCGTTCTTATACTAAGGTTATCAAAATGGTTAAGTCTCCGAAGACCGGTGCTTACACTTTTGACGAACAAATGGTTCCTAACGAAAAAGTTCAGGACTTCTTTAAGAAATAAAGAGCATGTCTCTAGTTGATAAATGAAAAAGGTTCCTTTCATAAGAAGTGAAAGGGACCTTTTTCGTTAACAGCTAAATTTTGTTTATAGATTATTCTTCAATCTCTGTATTTTACAGTATATTTGCAGGAGAGAATAATCGAATCTAAAAAGATAACTGTATGGGAATTTTTAGTTTTTTTTCTAAGGAAAAGAAAGAGACCTTGGATAAAGGATTATCGAAAACCAAGGAAAGCGTGTTCGGTAAGATTGCACGGGCTATTGCCGGCAAGTCCAAGGTGGATGACGAGGTGCTCGATAATTTGGAAGAAGTGCTGATTACTTCGGATGTAGGTGTAGATACTACGTTGAAAATCATTAAACGCATTGAAAAGAGAGTAGCTCAGGATAAATATGTCAATACAGACGAACTGAATGGCATTTTGCGGGAAGAAATAGCTGCATTGCTGACTGAAAATAATACAGTAGATGCAGAAGACTTCAACATACCCGAAGGAAAAACGCCATACGTCATTATGGTAGTGGGCGTAAATGGAGTAGGAAAGACTACAACTATCGGTAAATTGGCATATCAGTTCAAGAAAGCCGGTAAATCGGTTTATCTGGGTGCTGCCGATACGTTCCGTGCGGCAGCTGTAGAGCAATTGGTGATTTGGGGCGAACGGGTAGGAGTTCCGGTTATTAAGCAAAAAATGGGTTCCGACCCGGCTTCAGTGGCATTTGATACATTAAGTTCTGCTGTTGCCAATCATGCCGATGTAGTTATTATTGATACGGCAGGCCGTTTGCATAATAAAATCGGTTTGATGAACGAGCTTACGAAAATTAAGAATGTGATGCAGAAAGTGGTTCCGGATGCGCCTCACGAAGTTTTGTTAGTGCTTGACGGTTCTACTGGGCAAAATGCGTTCGAACAGGCTAAACAATTTACCTTAGCTACCGAAGTTAATGCTATGGCTATCACAAAACTGGACGGGACTGCCAAAGGAGGTGTAGTGATAGGCATTTCAGACCAATTTAAGATACCTGTAAAATATATCGGTTTAGGCGAAGGCATGGAAGACTTACAGATTTTCCGTCGTCGCGAATTTGTAGATTCATTGTTTGGAACGACGAATAAATGAGAAAAAATACGATAGATATTATCACCTTAGGCTGTTCGAAGAATTTGGTTGATTCGGAAAAGCTGATGAAACAGCTTGAGGCGAACGGCTATAAAGTGACGCATGATAGTGAGAATCCTCAAGGCGAAATCGCTGTAATCAATACGTGTGGATTTATCGGCGATGCGAAAGAGGAATCAATCAATATGATTTTGGAGTTTTGTCAGGCGAAAGAAGAAGGACGGTTGAAAAAGCTCTATGTGATGGGCTGTCTTTCGGAACGTTATCTGAAAGATTTGCAAAGTGAAATACCGCAGGTTGATAAGTATTATGGAAAATTCAACTGGAACGAACTGTTGGCAGATTTGGGCAAACCTTATCATCCGGAACTGGCGATTGAACGTCATTTGACAACTCCTAAACATTATGCATACTTGAAAATATCGGAAGGCTGTGACCGGAAATGCGCTTATTGTGCCATACCTATTATCACAGGCAAGCATGTGTCGCGCCCGATGGAAGAGATTTTGGATGAAGTCCGGCTGTTGGTATCGCAGGGAGTGAAAGAATTTCAGGTCATTGCGCAAGAATTGACTTATTATGGCATTGATTTGTATAAGAAGCAAATGCTCCCTGAACTTATCGAAAAGATGGCTGCCATTCCGGGTGTGAAATGGATTCGGTTGCATTATGCTTATCCGGCACATTTTCCGAAAGACTTGTTCCGCGTTATGCGTGAAAACGATAATGTATGCAAGTATATGGACATTGCATTGCAACATATCAGCGATAATATGCTGCAACGCATGAACCGTCATGTGACGAAAGCTGAAACATACGAATTGATTGAGCAGTTTAGAAAAGAAGTGCCGGGCATTCATTTGAGAACAACGCTGATGGTGGGTTTCCCCGGTGAAACGGAACAGGATTTTGAGGAACTAAAAGAATTTGTCCGTAAAGTCCGTTTCGACCGTATGGGGGCTTTTGCTTATTCGGAAGAAGAAGGCACTTATTCTGCCAAGCATTATAAAGATGATGTGCCGCAAGCTGTAAAGCAGCAACGATTGGATGAATTGATGGAAATGCAACAGGAAATATCGAATGAACTGAGCCATTCAAAAATCGGTAAAACATTTCAGGTTATTATTGACCGCAAAGAAGGTGAATATTACGTAGGACGTACCGAATTTGATTCGCCTGAGGTCGACCCTGAGGTTTTGATTAAAGATGAAGGGAAATTGCTGCATGTCGGCTCATTCCATCGGGTGAAAGTATGTGATGCAGACGATTTTGATCTGTATGCAACCTTATTGTCATAAATCTATGAACCATAAAGAACTAACAGGAGAAATAGCCCGGCGTTTGGGATATTCGGATAAAGATGCGGCACAGCTCACCGGTTCAATGATTGCCATTATGGGTGAGCAACTGCAGGAGGGAAAGTCATTGTCTTTTACTGATTTCGGAACATTTAAAGTGGAAAAGAAATTGGAACATATCACGGTTAACCCATTGACTAAACAACGCTTTTTGGTTCCTCCGCAATTGATTTTGACATTTAAACCTGCTGATGCATTAAAAGGAATGTCTGAAAATACTATTTCTGCTCATGAATGACCAATTTACTTTACACGAATTAATCGGACTGCTGTCACAACGTAATCAAATGAAACAGGCAGATGCGGAAGCATTTGTCCAAACTTTTTTTACCTTAATTAAAGAAACGCTTGTGACAGATAAGTATGTAAAGGTTAAGGGATTAGGGACATTTAAGCTGATTGATGCACGTGAAAGTATTGAAGCCAATGCGGATGAATCTGTTGGTATGCAAGCCCATTTACAGATTTCGTTTACTCCAGATGCTTCGATGCGGGATGCTGTGAATAAGCCGTTTAATCATTTTGAAACGATATTGTTGAATGAGGCAACGCATTATGATGACATACCGGAAGAGGTTTCTTCACAGGCGTGTCAAGCAGCAAATGATATGACCGAATCAGTAAAAACGGATGTGCCAGCAAGAGAGGAAATTGCGACAGAAGAAAAGCAACCGGCAAATGAAGGAACTATTTTGAAAGATAATCCGCATCGGAGTGGTGCATATCTGCGTTTGCCTTGGTGCTTGATTGCTTCAGTTTTGTTGGCTGGTATATTGATAGGAGGAGGAATTGCATGGGGCTTGCTTTCCGGGAGGCGATACATACCAGAATCTGTCATTCAGATTCTAACAGAAGAAAAAGAAGAAGCTGAGCATACGGATACGGCTTCGGTTGTTGTATCGTCTGATACATTCCGATTGCCTGCAAAGGATAAAAATAAAGCTGTTTTGCCGATTGTTTTGTCAGATGCGGTCCGCTATGATATTCAAGGAACGCTTGCCACACATACGCTTCGGCGTGGAGAGAGTTTGGCACGTTTGGCAGAACGGTATTACGGGAATCGGAATTTGTGGACTTATTTGGCGCGTTATAACCGGAACAATATAAAAGACGCTAATGACATTCCTGTAGGAACTTTGATTCACATTCCGAAACTGGTTCCGAAAGAATAAAGTTTGAACGTGGAAGCGTAATATGTCTTTTGTCTTGTGGCATTTTAAAAAACTTTAGCCCAATAAGATTTAAATGAAACAAGGCAGCTACTTTTTTTAATAAAAATTAGTTGTGCCTGTTAATATAATGCTGTACTTTTGGAATCGATATGAAAATACGTGGAAAGCGTATAAATAAATAGATATTTGAAAACATAAAAAATAGAGAAAAACTATGGCTGAAGCTATTGACATTCGTGCATTGAATGAACAAATTGAACGTGAAAGTGCGTTTGTAACAAACCTGATGGCGGGGATGGATCAAGTTATTGTAGGACAGAAGCATCTGGTTGAATCATTATTAATCGGTCTGTTGTCAGACGGACATATCTTGTTGGAAGGTGTTCCAGGGTTGGCAAAGACATTAGCAATCAAGACGCTTGCTTCGTTGATTGACTCCAAATACAGCCGTGTCCAGTTTACTCCAGACTTGTTGCCTGCCGATATTCTCGGAACCATGATATACAGTCAGAAGGATGAACAATTCGTAACGAATAAAGGACCTATTTTCGCTAATTTCATTTTGGCTGATGAAATCAACCGTGCTCCGGCAAAAGTGCAAAGTGCTTTGCTGGAAGCAATGCAGGAACGTCAGGTAACGTTGGGTAAAGAAACTTTTAATTTGCCTTCTCCTTTCTTGGTTATGGCGACACAGAATCCGATAGAACAGGAAGGAACTTATCCGCTTCCCGAAGCGCAGGTAGACCGTTTCATGTTGAAGGTCATTATTGATTATCCGAAACTGGAAGAGGAAAAGAAGATTATTCGTCAGAATATTTCAGGCGAGAAGAAAGAAATCCGTCCGATTCTTCGTGCTGAAGACATCATTGAGGCACGTAAAGTAGTGCGTCAGGTTTATTTGGATGAAAAGATTGAACAATATATAGCCGACATTGTTTTCGCTACACGTTATCCGGAAAAATATGACTTGAAAGAATTGAAGGGGCTGATTGGTTTTGGCGGTTCTCCGCGTGCTTCTATCAATTTGGCATTGGCTGCCCGCAGTTATGCGTTTATCAAGCGTCGCGGGTATGTAATTCCGGAAGACGTGCGTGCTATTGCCCATGATGTGTTGCGTCACCGTATCGGACTGACTTACGAGGCAGAAGCTACCAATGTTACTTCTGATGAAATCGTAAGCAAGATTCTGAACAAAGTGGAAGTGCCCTAATCAGGCACCGTAATCCGTATTTACGGAAACACAAGAGACACAAACAGGTATATATTTACAATGATCGAAAATTGTAAATAGTCAAATAGTAAATGCAATAGATGGAAACAAGTGAACTATTAAAACGGGTACGTCAAATCGAAATCAAGACTCACGGGCTTTCGAGCAATATTTTTGCCGGACAGTATCATTCTGCTTTTAAAGGAAGAGGTATGGCTTTTTCTGAAGTCCGCGAATATCAATTCGGTGATGATGTACGCGATATAGACTGGAATGTGACAGCTCGTTTCGATAAGCCATTTGTCAAAGTGTTCGAAGAAGAACGTGAATTGACAGTCATGTTGCTGGTAGATGTTTCAAACAGTTTGGATTTCGGTACAGTAAAGCAATTGAAAAAAGACATGGTAACTGAAATAGCGGCTACGCTGGCTTTTTCAGCTATTCAGAATAATGATAAAATAGGTGTGATTTTCTTTTCGGACCGGATTGAGAAATTTATTCCGCCTAAGAAGGGACGTAAGCATATTTTGTATATTATTCGGGAATTGCTTGATTTCCAGCCAACAAGCACACGTACTGATATCCAATGTGTAATTGAATATCTGACTAATGTACTGAAGAAACGGTGTACGGCTTTCATGCTGAGCGATTTTATAGATGACCATGATTTTCAGAATGCGTTGACGATAGCGAATCGTAAACATGATGTCGTGGCAGTACAAATATATGACCGTCGTATGGAAGAATTGCCTAATGTCGGTTTGATGAAAGTGCGCGATGCCGAAACGGGTCATGAACAATGGATTGATACATCATCGAAGGCGTTGCGCAGAGCGCATCAAGCTTGGTGGAAGGAACGCCAGCAAAAATTGAATGATGTATTTACGCATAGCAATGTCGATTCGGTTTCTGTTCGTACAGACCAGGATTATGTAAAAGCATTGCTTAATTTATTTGCTAAACGAAACTGAGTGTAATTTATGAAACGTACCTTATTATATATAGTGTTGCTATCGTTATTTGCCATACCAAGGGCAAGGGCGCAAGTGACAGTGGATGCCAGCATTGACTCATTGCAGCTATTGATAGGCGAGCAGGCGAAAATCAAGTTGCAGGTCAGCATGAATGCTAACCAGAGACTGCAACTACCGATGCTTCGTGATACGCTAGTGGCAGGCGTTGAAGTGCTGGATATTGCCAAACCTGATACGCAACTGTTGAATGACAACAAACGTTGGCTTATTTCGCAAGAATATACAGTTACTTCATTTGATTCGGCATTATATTATCTGCCTCCGTTTGAGGTATTGGTAGACAATCAGGCATATCGTTCGAAAGCATTGGCATTGAAAGTTTATTCTATCCCTGTCGATACGTTACATCCGGATCAATTCTTTGGTCCGAAAGATATACGTGAAGTTCCTATTATATGGGCTGATGTAGCTCCATTAGTTTATGCAGGCATTATTATGCTGATATTGGGAGCTTTGACGGTATTTCTTGTTATCCGCTTCCGTGATAATAAGCCGATAATCAAGATTATCAAGATAGAACCCAAATTGCCTCCGCATCAGGTTGCAATGAAAAAGATTGAGGAGATAAAAGCCGAGAAGCAAATCCAGCGTGAAGATCCTAAATTGTATTATACGGAATTGACGGAAGCTATCCGTACTTATATAAAAGACCGGTTTGGATTTAATGCGATGGAGATGACATCTTCTGAAATCATCAGCCGTTTGCTGGAAGAAAAAGACCCGCAATCAATCAGCGACTTAAAACTGTTGTTTGAAACAGCTGACTTGGTGAAATTTGCTAAACACGCTCCGATGATGAATGAAAACGATATGAATCTGGTAAATGCTATTGATTTCATTAATCAGACGAAGGTAGAAGAAGACCCGAATGCAAAGAAAGAGCCGACAGAAATCCGTGTGGAAGAAAAACGGTCTAAGCAAGGGCGTATCGCTTTGATGTGCAGCATTGCGGCTGCAGGTATCGGTGCCGTAGTTTGCTTGTATATAGTGATTCGTCACATAATCGACTTGTTCTTTTAACTTTAACTGTTAGGAATCATGATTTTTGCAAATATTGAATATCTGTTTTTATTGCTTTTGCTGATACCTTATATTGTTTGGTATTTCATGCGGCGGAAGAAAACAGAACCTACCATGCAGGTTTCTACTGCCCGCATGTATATGAGTGCTCCTCGAAGCTGGAAGTTGTATTTGCTTCATGCGCCTTTTTTGTTGCGCATTGTGGCTTTCGTGATGATTGTATTGGTTTTGGCGCGTCCGCAAACCACCGATAATTGGCAAAATACGGAAATAGAGGGTATTGATATTATGTTGGCTGTCGATGTTTCTACCAGTATGCTTGCTGAAGATTTGAAACCGAACCGTTTGGAAGCGGCAAAGCAAGTGGCAGCACAATTTATTAACGGGCGTCCGAATGACAATATCGGATTGACTATTTTTGCGGGAGAAGCCTTTACGCAATGTCCGTTGACGATTGACCATGGAGTTTTATTGAATTTATTTAATAGTATAAAAGGGGATATTGCTCAACGCGGATTAATAGAAGACGGTACTGCCATCGGTATGGGGTTAGCCAATGCTATCAGCCGTTTGAAAGACAGTAAGGCGAAGTCGAAGGTTATTATTCTGTTGACCGACGGAAGTAACAATCGGGGAGATATTTCTCCACTTACAGCAGCTGAAATTGCCAAGCAGTTTGGCATACGTGTTTATACAATTGGTGTAGGAACAAATGGTACAGCTCCTTATCCGATGCCTACTTATGCAGGAATCCAATATGTGAATGTTCCGGTAGAAATCGATGAGCAGACGTTGATTCAAATTGCCGGTACGACAAATGGAAATTATTTCCGTGCGACGAGCAATTCGAAATTGGAAGAGGTCTATAAGGAAATTGATAAATTGGAAAAGACAAAATTAAACGTAAAGGAATTCAGCAAACGTGAAGAGGCGTATATGCCTTTTGCTTTAGTCGCATTTTTGTGTATCTTGCTGGAACTTGTTTTACGTAATACTGTATTAAAGAAAATACCCTAAAATCAAGAAGTGTTATGTTTCGATTTGGAGAACCTATCTATTTATATTTGCTGCTTGTATTGCCGATATTGGTAATTTTGTATTTGTATTCCAATTATCGGCGGCGCAAGAAAATCCGCCAATATGGCGATCCGGAATTATTGGCACATTTGATGCCGGATGTCTCAAAATATCGTCCGGATGTGAAGTTCTGGCTGGTTTCAGCAGCCTTAACTATGGTTATTTTTATGTTGGCACGTCCTCAGTTCGGTTCTAAAATGGAGACGGTGAAACGTCAAGGTGTCGAAACCGTTGTCGCACTTGATATATCAAATTCAATGCTGGCTGAGGATGTGGCTCCCAGCCGGTTGGAAAAATCGAAGAAACTTATTTCACGTCTTGTTGAAACCTTTAATAACGATAAGGTTGCCATGATTGTGTTTGCGGGTGAAGCTTTCACTCAACTTCCTATAACAAGTGATTATATTTCAGCTAAAATGTTTCTTGAAACAATCACGCCTTCTTTGATTTCTACTCAAGGAACGGATATCAGAGGAGCTATTGACTTGGCTATGAAAAGTTTTACTCCGAACGAAGGGGTAGGGCGTGCAATCGTGTTGATTACGGATGGTGAAAATCATGAAGGAGGGGCTATTGAAGCGGCTCAGGAAGCTGCTAAAAAAGGTGTCCGTGTCTTTGTATTAGGAGTCGGCTCACCAGACGGTTCGCCTATCCCTACAGGTAACGGGAACGAATTCCGCCGGGATAAAGACGGCAATGTCATTGTAACAAAGTTGAATGAACAAATGTGTCAGGAAATAGCGAAAGCAGGAAATGGCATGTATGTACGGGTAGACAACACGAACAATGCAGAACGTGCGTTGAATGCGGAAATCAATAAATTGGCAAAAGCAGATGTAGAAACACAGATATTTACGGAATTTAACGAACAGTTTCAAGTATTGGCGTGGATGGCGTTGATTCTGTTAGCCATTGATTTGATGATTTTGGAACGGAGGAATCCGTTATTCAAGAATGTGAAACTTTTTAAACAGGACTAATATGTTACGGAAAGGAATTATCATACTGGGGCTTGTCTTGGTTTCGGCTTTGGCATACGGACAAAAAACGGAGCGTGATTATTTACGTAGCGGTAATAAATTGTATAAGGATAGTACATTTGTAAAAGCCGAGGTTGATTATCGCAAGGCATTGGAATTAGAACCGAAATCAACTGATGCTATCTATAATTTAGGCAATTCGCTTTTGATGCAGCAAAAGGCAAAAGAAGCGATGGAACAATATGAAGCCGCTTCACACATTGAAAAAGATAAAATGAAGCTGGCTCAGATTTATCACAATATGGGAGTGATTTTGCAATCGTCCAAACAGTTGCCACAATGTATAGAAGCATACAAAGAAGCTTTACGGAACAATCCAAAAGATGATGAGACACGCTATAATTTGGCTCTTGCGCAAAAACAATTGAAAGACCAACAACAGCAGCAGAATCAAGACCAACAACAAGAACAGAAGCAGGAGCAGAAGCAAGACGAGAAAGAACAGAATAAAGACCAACAAGACCAGCAACAGAAAGACCAGCAGCAAAACCAGCAACAGCAACAACAGCAGCAGAATCAAATGTCAAAAGAAAATGCCGAACAACTGTTGAGAGCTGCGATGCAAGACGAAAAGAATGTGCAAGATAAAGTAAAGAAAGGCATCCGGGTAGAAGGGCGGAAGCTGGAAAAAGATTGGTGATTCGTAATGAAGAATAAGTAAAGAATGAAGAATTATAAAAAACAGACATACATGATGAGAAAATTGGTTTTCTTTCTACTGTTAGTCATAGCCGTTTTGCCGATGCAGGCAAAAGAGGATGTTACGTTGACTGCCGAAGCACCTGATGTGGTAGTAAGCGGTGACCAGTTCCGGCTGACTTTTACAGTCAATACCCAAAAAGGGAAAGACTTTTTGGCACCTTCCATCAGCGGATTTGATGTACTGATGGGACCGAGCCGTTCACAACAAAGCAGTACGCAAATCATTAACGGTAAGGTTTCCTCAAGCAGTGCTATTACCTATACCTATATATTAATGGCAGGAAAAGAAGGCACATATACTATTCCTGCAGCCAGTATAGAAGTGGACGGTAAAAAAATCTTTTCAAATGCACTTACTATCAAAGTGCTTCCACCCGACCAGGCAGCTGGCAATCAGCAGTCGGGGCAAGGAGGCAATGCTTCTTCATCTCGCGGACAAATAGCGGGAAGTAAAATCAGTGATAAAGACTTGTTTATTACAGCAACAGCAGCTAAAACTACGGTCTATGAACAAGAAGCGATATTGTTGACATATAAAGTATATACATTGGTGAATTTACGACAGTTGTATGGAAAAATGCCTGATTTGAAAGGTTTCCATACACAAGAAATAGAATTGCCACAACAGAAAACATTTTCATTGGAGCATTATAACGGACGTAATTATAATACAACAATCTGGAGTCAGTATGTCCTTTTTCCTCAACAAACGGGTAAGTTAGAAATACCTTCTATAACTTTTGAAGGGATAGTTGCGCAACAAACCATTTCGGATGACCCGTTTGATGCATTTTTCAATGGAGGTGGATATATTGAAGTCAAAAAGAAGATTGTAACTCCCAAAGTGGTAATCAATGTCAAACCGCTTCCTGCCAAGCCTGATAATTTCTCAGGTGGAGTAGGCGAGTTTACTATGTCATCATCAATCAATGCGAAAGAAGTCAAGACGAACGATGCTGTAACCATTAAGTTGACTATTAAGGGAGCAGGCAATATGAAACTGCTCAGTAGTCCTGAAGTGAAATTCCCTGAAGATTTTGAAGTATATGACCCTAAAGTAAATAACAATTTCGAAGTATCACGTGCGGGATTGTCTGGAACACAGACCATTGAATATTTGGCAATTCCTCGTCATGCAGGAGATTTTACGATTCCGCCGGTAGAATTTACGTATTTCGATTTGAAAAGCCGGTCATATAAAACCTTGAAAACGGAAGAATATCGTCTGAAAGTAGCAAAGGGAAAAGGCAATGCAGACCAAGTAATCGCTGATTTTACGAATAAAGAAAACGTGAAAGTGTTAGGGCAAGATGTACGTTTCATTAAATTAGGTGATACAAAGTTGAGTCCGAAAGGTGAAGTTTTCTTTGGAACAACCGGTTATTGGTTGGGGTATATTATTCCGTTTATCGTTTTTGTTGCTTTGGTTATTTTCTTCCGTAAACAAGCTGCAGAGAATGCGAATGTAGCAAAGGTAAAGACTAAAAAAGCCAATAAAGTTGCAACTAAACGTATGAAACTGGCAGGAAAATTGCTTGCTGATAATAAGAAAAACGAGTTTTATGATGAAGTGCTGAAGGCTTTGTGGGGATATATTAGTGATAAACTGAGTATTCCAGTCTCACAACTTTCAAAGGATAATATTGAAGCGGAACTTACGCGGTATGGTGTGTCGGACGAGATAACAAAAACCTTTATTAATGCATTGAATGAATGTGAATTTGCCCGCTATGCACCTGGTAATGAAAGTGAAGCAATGGATAAAGTTTATGCAACATCGGTTGAAGCAATCAGCAAGATGGAAAATAGTATTAAACATTAAAAATGGATAGGAGAGGATTATATATGAAAAAACTGTCTATTTTGTTGGCTGTATTTCTGATAAGTACAGTACAAATGGCTTTTGCCGCAACAAAAGCAGATGCCGATCAGGCTTATCAAGAAAATAAGTTTGCCGAAGCGATTACTGCATACGAATCAATTCTGGAAACAGAAGGTGAATCGGCTGACATCTATTATAATTTGGGAAATTGCTATTACAAAACAAAAAATATAGCCAAAGCTGTTTTGAATTATGAGCGTGCATTGCTTTTAAATCCAGGCGATGCCGACATCCGTTTTAATTTGGATTTGGCAAGGAGTAAGACTGTTGACCAAATTACTCCAACCAGCGAAGTTTTTATTGTAACATGGGTAAGAGACATTACAAATCTGATGAGTGAAAAAGGGTGGGGAACTACAGCAATTGTTTCCTTTTTGCTTTTGCTGGCAGGCTTGGCATTGTACATTTTCGGCAACCGCATTGTATTAAAGAAAATAGGATTTATTGGAGCCGTTGTTTTTCTGATAACTTGTGTTTGCGCTAATTGCTTTGCAAACGGACAGAAAGATAAAGTCGTCAATCGGACAGGGGCTATTGTTATGTCTCCCACTATTACAGTCAAAAGTACGCCTAATGAAAGCGGAACTGACTTGTTTGTGCTTCACGAAGGAACAAAAGTCTATATAGAAGACGATTCGATGAAAGATTGGAAAGAAATCCGTCTGGAAGATGGGAAAGAAGGATGGCTCCCGACTTCTGCTATCGAAGTAATATAATTGGATAGAAATAAGTATGGATATACAGCAACTGATAGAATTAGACCGCGATTTGCTATTAAGCTGGAACGGGAGTGAATCTTTGTTTTGGGATGGATTCATGTGGATTGTTTCTGACACTAAAACATGGGTGTTAGCTGCTATTGTGTTGCTGTATATCATTTTTAAAAATACGAAATTTGCGCATGGTGTGCTTATTTTGGTAATGATAGCTCTGACTATTACAATGGCAGACCAGTTTGCTTCAGGTTTATGTAAGCCATATTTCGAACGTTTCCGACCGGCTCAAGATCCCGAGTTAATGTATTTAGTAGATGTAGTAAATAGCTATAGGGGAGGGCGTTATGGATTCATATCAAGCCATGCCGCAAACACGTTTGCTTTTGCTTTGTTTATATCGTTATTAATTCGTAACGGGTGGCTAACGTGGGTTATGTTTTTGTGGGCTGCAATCCCTTCTTTTTCTCGTATTTATTTAGGTGTCCATTATCCTGGCGATGTTTTATGTGGTGCTTTAGCCGGGTGTGTTGTTGCCCTGTTAGTTTATTGGCTTTATCATTTTATAGCCCGGAAATATTTTGAATCTCCTCAGTATATATCTAAACAATATACATCAAGCGGATTTGAAACGATTGATATACATATATTTTATATTGCTTTGCTTGTGACATGCATGTATATCATTGTTGCGGCAATGGTTGTATCTAAAGGACTCCATTTTTGATGAATTTGGCTTATAGAATTAAAAAACGGACAGATTTGTTTGCCAATTCATTTTCTTTCATTATATTTATATCGTGAATCAGTAAAGACATTCGTTTAACTTTAAAATTTTTGATTACTATGAACAGAACGATAACTTTTAATGAATTACGGAAAATAAAGGATTCATTGCCAAGCGGGAGTATGCACCGTATCGCAGACGAATTGAATTTAAGTGTGGAAACGGTGCGTAATTTTTTTGGCGGACATAATTTCAAGGATGGGAAAAGCGTTGGTATCCATTTAGAACCGGGACCTGATGGAGGACTGGTAATGTTGGATGACACGACGGTGCTGGATAGGGCGATTGCGATTCTGAAAGAGCAGCAAAATGCCTGATACTTTTACCACAGAGCATACAGAGATAATCTGTTAAATCTGTGGTATGTTTTTTATATATAAACCTTTAAATTTTTGAGTTATGGAAGATAAACTTATTACATTAGCTATTCTGACGTACTCGAAAGCTCAAATCCTACAATCCGTATTGGAAAATGAAGGAATAGAGTCGTATATTCACAATGTCAATTTGATTCAGCCGGTTATTTCATCGGGTGTCCGAGTACGAATTAAGGAAAGTGATTTGCCTCAGGCTTTAAAAATCATAGAGAGTTCCTCATGGCTGTCTTCTGAAATATTGCAGGAAGAATCGCCTGAACCGGCAAAGGCTTCGCATGTATTGATTCCTATTGATTTTTCGGCTTATTCATTGAAAGCTTGCGATTTTGGCTTTCGTGTTGCTGCAAAAATGCAGGTTGAAGTGGTTCTATTACATGTGCATTTCACACCTATTTATATTCCGAGTCTGCAATATTCGACAGACCATTACGGAATACCGCCAATAGAAAATTCCGCAAGCATAAGAAGTGTAATTGAAACGATTCACAAGGAATTGGATGATTTGGTAAAAGTGATTGACAAGAAAATAGAAGATGGGATTTATCCAAAGGTAAAATATACGTGTATGTTGCGTGAGGGGGTACCTGAAGAAGAAATTTTGAGCTATGCCCGTCATGAAAAACCACTCATCATTGTCATGGGTACACGTGGAGAGCATCAGAAAGACTTGGAATTGATAGGGAGTGTTACAGCTGAGGTTATAGAGCGGAGTCCGGTATTTGTTTATGCAATTCCGGAACAAGCTCCTTCAAAATCAATAGAAGATATTCATAAGGTCGCTTTGTTTACAAGCTTTGACCAGCGTGATTTGATTGCTTTTGATTCTTTGATAACGACATTCAAAGACAATCATTTTGAAGTGACATTTATCCATATCAATTCGCATGAACAAAAGCGTACATGGAATGAAATAACGCTTGCTGGTATCAAAGAATATTTCAAAAAGCAATATCCACAATTGGAATTTAACTACTTGACTGTAGATGAAGAACATTTGTTGAATAATCTTGACCAGTTTGTGCAAGAAAATAAGATAGATGTGATTTGTACTTCCAATTACAAGCGGAATATTTTTGCCCGTTTGTTCAATCCAAGTATAGCGCGTAAGATGTTATTCCATGCTAATACACCGCTTTTGGTAATCAAATAGATTAAAGAATTTATAATTTTCTTAGAATAGAAAAGGAGCACTATGGATATAAGAAGTAGTGCTCCTTTTTTAATAAACTACCTTTATTCTCGGATACTTTGGAACAGTTCGCATTGTTGGGGATTTAACAAATTAGGCATATAATTTCGCTACCC
>ENA-OXEE01000558-OXEE01000558.1-human-gut-metagenome-genome-assembly--contig:-NODE-558-length-17255-cov-6.96174_pt1 | contig 17255 bp, 7 predicted proteins | sample MGYA00249824_ERZ652242 | MGnify/ENA primary metagenome ERZ652242 (study PRJEB26925, sample SAMN05826943) | human gut metagenome | biome: ENVO:2100002; feature: ENVO:00000062; material: ENVO:00002003... | reverse complement strand
TCAGATGTGTATAAGAGACAGTGCCCTGACCCACGACCTTGCCGTCGTCGAGCACGACGATGCGGTCGGCGTTCATGATGGTGCCGATGCGCTGGGCCACGATGAGCTTGGTGGAATCCTTGGCCTCGCGGGCGAGCGCGTCGCGCACTTCGCGGTCGGTCTTGAAGTCGAGCGCGGAGAACGAGTCGTCGAAAATCAGGATTTCCGGGTGACGGTACACCGCGCGCGCAATCGACAGGCGCTGCTTCTGGCCGCCGGACACGTTCGATCCGCCTTGGGCGATCGCGGCGGAATACCCGCCGTCCATGCGCGCCACGAACTCGCTGGCCTGCGCCACGTCGGCGGCGGCCTTGACGCGATTCAGCTGCTCGGCCGGTATATCGGCACCTTCCGCGGCCTCGCCAGCGGCGATCAACGCGGCCTCGCGCTTGCGCCCGGCCGGGGTGGAGGTATCGGCCATCTCGACCTCCGCCGGGTCGCCCGGCTGATCGCCGTAGCTCACGTTGGAGGCCACGGTGCCCTTGAACAGCACGGACTGCTGCGGCACGTAGCCGATCTTGTCGCGCAGGGCCTTCAGGTCGTAGTCGCGCACGTCCACGCCGTCGACCAACACCTGGCCTTGGCTGGTGTCATAGAAGCGCGGCACGAGATTGATAAGAGACGACTTGCCGGAGCCGGTGGAGCCGATGAACGCCACCGTCTGGCCCTGCTCGGCGGTGAAGTTGATGCCTTCCAGCATCGCCTCGCGCGAATCCGGGTAGGTGAAGCTGACGTTGCGGAATTCCACGGTGCCCCTCTGGCCGGTTTTGGCCACGTCGGCGGCGGTTTTGGTGCCGTTCTCGACGATTGGCTCAGTGTCGAGCACCTCCATGATGCGCTGCGCGGACACGTCGGCGCGCGGCCAGAGCACGAACACCATGCTCATGAGCAGGAAGCTCATGATGACCTGCACGGAGTAGTTGGAGAACACGACCATGTTGGAGAACACGGTGAGCTTGTCCTTGAGCCCGGCGGCGTCGATGAGGTAAGCGCCGATCCAGTAGACGGCGAGCATCAGGCCGTTCAGGACGGTGTTCATCAACGGCATCATGAACGCCATGACGCGGTTGGTGAACAGCTGGGTCTCGGTGAGGTCCTTGTTGGCCTTGGTGAATTTGGCTTCCTGGTAGTCCTCGGCATTGTAGGCGCGCACCACGCGCAGGCCGGTGAGGTTCTCGCGGGCCACGAGGTTGATGTTGTCGGTCAGGGTCTGCATGACCTTGAACTTCGGCATGACCATGGCCATCATGACGGTGATGGACACCAGCAGGACCGCCACGGCGATGCCGGTGGCGAGCGTCCATTCGAAGCCTTCGCCGGCGATCTTGCACACGGCCCATACGGCCATGATCGGCGACTTGACGATGAGCTGCAGGCCCATGGTGATGAACATCTGCACCTGCGTGACGTCGTTGGTGGAACGGGTGATGAGGCTGGCGGTGGAGAACTTGCTCATCTCGGCCGGGCCGAAGGACTCGACCTTGCGGAATTCGAGCGAGCGCAGACGCTGGGTGAACGAGGCGGCCACGCGCGCAGCGATGTAGCCGGTGATGATGGCACACGCCACGGATCCGAGCGAGATGAGCAGCATCTTGCCGCCCGCGATCCAGATGTCCTTCATGTCGCTGCCCGGCGTCTCGACCAGCGTGGTGATGTCTGACATATAGTCGGGCAGTTTCAGGTCGAAGTAGACCTGCCCGACGATGGTCACCAGGGCGATGAGCATCTGACCGATCTCCGCTTTGGAGAGGTATTTCATGATGCGAAACATTGGTTTCCCCTTGTGTTGGTTGGGTTGGTTATTGGTTATTGGCGATTGGTTCTTAAGTTGGCTGGGTTATCGGTGATTATCGGTTCACGATGTCTTAATAGTTTCCATTGTTTGATTACTTACACTGTGAGATATTATACGCACTTCTGTATGTTCGCTGTGAGCGTCCTCAATTACCTTCACCTCCCTCTGACGAGGGAGGTGTCACCGCGCAGCAGTGACGGAGGGAGAGACCCGCCAGCGGGAGGAAGCTAGTCTCGCTCAGCCTCCGCGCGCTTAGCTGCCATGTGTTCAGCCACGCGCTTGTCCCGCTCCACGAATGCCTCACGCACTTGTTCAGCCGTCGGCCGAGGCCGCCCCGGATGGCAAATCGACATATATGTGGTGAACTCAGACACCAGGTCAACGAATTCGCGCGTGCGCCGCTCCCCCATTTGCGAGAAAATCCAGCAAATTGCGGAACGCATTTCCTCTATCATCCGATGAGACTGCTCGCGCCCGGAATCAGTGAGATTCACGCGAATAATGCGCCGATCCTTGGAATCAATGTCACGCGTGACCCAGCCTTTCTTCTCCAGAGACGACAGCACAGTGGAGATGCGGCCGGAACTGGCCTGCAGCGCCGATGCCAATTGCGATGGCGTTTGCGTCCCCTTCATGGACAGCTCCCGGAGCACGAACTGCTCACCATGGGCTCCACGAGTGAATTCCCTCTGCATTGTCGAACGATTGCCCCACACGCTGGCATACAGTTCACTAACTGCTTCCTGCTCAAATCCCATAAGAGCACCATCCATTCCCATTCGCCACACGGCAGAGCGCCGCAAACACCCCAAGAATATCTCACACCGTAAACAATTCATTACTAGAAACTATTTTTGGAACGCATAATGCACACACTCCACGCTCTTTGATATTCTGAAAGCCGCATAGATATTCACTTCGGGGCGTCGTCTAAGAATATTTGCTGGGCCAACGGTAGCGACGTTGGCATTGTGCTCCATGAGGTATCTGGTCGAAAAGGCGGACGAAGACAGACCAGTTGGGCGGAGCGCGCCCATACCTCAAAACCATTGCAATTATTGGCTTTGACCATTTTCGTGGAGTCACGAAAATGGTCATGAAAAACATAAGGACACACCCATGAACCGCGACGAAATCACACGCAAAACCAGCGAACTCAGCACTATCGCACACACCACCGAGGACTCCAAAGTTGAGTATTGGTATGCACGCGAGCTAATGACCTATATGGGGTACGACAGATGGGAAAACTTCAGCAAAGCTATTACACGAGCCAAGCAAGCTTGCGACAATTCCGGCGTATCCGTTGAATCCCGTTTCCGTGACACTACGCGAGACGTGACTCTCGGCAGCGGTGCCACCCGCTCCATCGCGGACGTCAAGCTCACCCGATACGCCTGCTATCTCATTGCTCAAAACGGTGATCCAAAGAAAGAAGAAGTGGCACTTCTCCAGAGCTATTTTGCCGTTCAGACTCGCAAAACGGAAATCATTGAGCAACGCATGGGAGAAATCAGCCGGCTCGCCGGCCGAGAGGCCCTTGCCACTGCAGAGAAGAAACTCTATCCGTATACCCAAATCACACACAACAAAACCGCACAAGTGCACATGTACACGCCCAACCACGCCGCAGAACGCCGGCAAGGATGTGATACAGGCCACAGAAAGCGTTGTACCGCCTAGGCAATGCAACAATTGTCCGCTATGCTCTGAAGGCAGATGGCGGCACGGATGCCATCCCAAAGAGGGGGGTATGACCATGATTCGGGGTATGAACCTATGCAGCATCGCCGGCTGCACGCACGAAGCAGAAGAAGCGGGCATGTGCAACATGCATTTCACATCGGCACTGGTTCACGGAGCGCTGCACTACACTGCGGGCGGACGTCCGTCGCACTGCTGAGCGCAACAACAAAGCAAAACAACCAGTAACGCTCAACGGCTTCCACATGTTCATGCTCTAATTGCATGTACTTGCAGACACAATGGCCGGTCTGAGCCAACTGCCCTCGCATGGAGCAGCTGGCTCAGACCGGCCATTATTGTTGCTTTGTACTGTTTGCACTGTATTGCGCCTGCATTGCGCAAGCTCGGGCGCACTCGGGTGCACTCGCTGAGTGGCGTGAATCGCAGATTGCTCAATAGCAACGCAATCCACGCTACTCAGCAGTTGCCATGGTTATGCGCGGCGTTTGCGGATGACGAGCAAGGCACCAGCCGCAGCTGCCAGCACCACAACCACGACCGCAATGGCAGCCACGGCAGCACCCGTATTCGAAAGGGGCGCAGCGCCATTAGCAGCCGGCTTATTCGTGGCAGTGCTACCGGGCTTAGCAGTGTTGCCAGGATTGTTGGTATCGCCGGGCTTCTGCTCTCCAGGGCCGGGAGTGACCTCCGTGGCCGTGACCGTGACTTCGAACGTCGCGTTCACGCCACGATAAGAGACGGTGATGGTCCTCGTGCCTGCGGTGGCAGAATCAAAGCCAGTGAACTTCAGATCACCATCAGTTGGATCAATCAGCTTGCGCAGCGTTTCAGTATCGCCGACTTTGTAAATGGCGGATACCTTCACATCGGCAGCGTTGAACTTATCGCCTACCTGATAGGAATCCTTGGTCACTTCCACAGCAAGCTCAGCCAACTGAGGCAGTTCGCCGAATGTCACTGTGTAGGTTTTCGCCGTGCCATCCTCAGCAGTTACAGTCACCGTGGCCACGCCGTTGTTCTCGGCCGAAGCCTGCTCCACTTGCACCGTAGCCTTTGCGTCAGCAGCAGTCGCCTCCACCGTCGGGTAGGAAGCAGCATCTCCAGCCAGCGCACCGGCATATTTAGTGGTATCCGCGGAGAATCCGTCAACCGTCTTGCCATCCACAGTCAGATCAGCAAGATTGGCGTTACTAGACGGCTGCGGCTCTGGTGTCGCTTCACCTTCGGCGATGCGTACTTCAGCGATCTTGGCATAGTCATTGCCATCGGCGTAGGTGAAGTTGAGGCGAATGCCCTTGGTGGCGGGCAGAGCGCTCACATCGGCTTCCGTCACGGCTCCAGCAGCACCATTCACAGTGACTGCCGGCAGCGTGGCATCAGTCCACGTGGCGCTGTCTTCAGCTAGGTACGATACAGTGAAGCTCTTCGGAGCGGCCTCGCCCTTGGCCTTATCCACCGCAACGCTGAGCTTGCCCAGCTGATATGCCTTATCGAAGGTGTAGCTGAGCCACGGCGAGGTGTCGCCGGTGCCCCAGTTCGACCAGTTGGTGCTCAGGTTGTTGTCGCAAGTCAGGTCGGCCGTAGAAGCGGAGGCCCAGCTACTGGCCGGCTCATACTTCGAGGCCGCAGCGGACGAGCAGAACAACCGGGCAAGGTTGCTTTCCACAGTCACGGTGAACGTGGCGGTTACTGAAGAATCAGCGACAAGACGCACCGTCACGGTTTGCTCGCCCAATTTGGTGGTGTCGAAGCCTTCCAGCGTGTATTCGCTTGGCTCCAGCACACGCGTTTTGCCATTGGTGAGCGTGGCGGTAACCGTCACGTCCCGAAGCGCGAGCATCTGCCCCTTGGCGATAGTGGCTTCAGGGTCCTTAGCCGCGATGGACTCCACAGCAGCAGTCTGCGAACCGAACGCAGTGCCGTTGAAGGCCACGGTGAATGCGCCGGCATTGCTGTTCGACGTGGCGAAAGCACCGGCATCGAGCCCGGTTACGTCCGCACCGGTCAGCGTTACCGTAGCGACATCCTGCCATTCATCGTTCGCGGAAGCACGCCAGTAGCCTTTCAGAGTATCGGTTGAGGTGCGCTCCAGCTTGAGCTGCACTTGGTCGCCGAAGCCGGTACCAACATGCGATGTTTCCTTATCGATGTAGCCATCGGCATTGGAATCGTACTGCATGTAAACGCCGCTTGGGCTGGCAAGTAACGTGGCATATCCCTTGCCGCCGTTAGCGCCAGTAAGACCGTTACGGACCACCAGACCGGCGCGCGGATCGCCATTACCGCCCAAGTCGAGCGGCTTGACCGTGGTTTCCAGCGTTTCGTTCACGTCCAGAGCATCAGGCTGGTACACCGCACTGCCCTCGTTGCGATCCGTCCAGACGCCACGATTGGCGTTGTCCGTAATCGTGAAGTCATAAGCACCGCCGGACGCAGAAACCTGGCACGCGCTGCCGCCCTTCCAATGAGCTTCCTTCCAACTTCCGGAAATCGGGTTGGAGCAGGAAACATCGATGGTTCTACGGAATGTACGGCCCGGATTGAAGTTACTGCTCTCGGCAAGAGTGCCCGTAATGGTGTAGGTTCCCGGCACATTGAATGCGTAGGTGTTACCAGCAGCCTTGGTCGACTTGCTGACTGCCGTACCGCCTTCCACATTCCATGTCACCTTGGTAGCAATGGTATCGTCGCCTTCCTTGACGTTGACGGTGTCCGGCAGAGTAACGGTTCCGCCCGTGTTCACGGTCTTCGGGAGATCATCGCCGGTTTCCACAGTCCAATTGACCAGCTTGCCCTTGGCGCTACCATGGTTGCCCCAATAGCTCAGATCCCAACCGTCGGGCTCGCCTTCTTGAGCAGGATTGTGCATTTCGATGGTGCCGTTCTCACCGATGGTCAGCGGCAGCCAAACATAGGTGGAATCGGCTTTACCGGAATCCCAACGGTCACCAAGGTAGATGAAGTGACCTTTCTCCTGGTCTACTGCGAGCACACTAGCCGACTGCGAACCGAATGTGGTGCCGCGGGTATCGCCCACGGACAACAGACCATCCGCGCCTTCCGGCATGTTGTTGTACCACGTGTTCTCGTTGATATCGTCCTTTTCCACGCCACGGGTCCAGCTTCCCAGCATGGAGTCGGCGGTGTAGTAGGTCTGCTTGTTCGGGGCCCAGCCGGTTGCACCAGATGCGATGATGTTGTAACGCCCGTCATATTGGAATACGGCAGGAGCTTCCAGCGAACCATTTTGTTTGACGATTTGGAAATCTTCGCCACGCACCGGGGCATCCGTAGTAGCGTCTGCAAGAATGTATGGGTACTGCCCGTCAGCAGAGTACTGCTTTTGTCCCTCGGACTGGTCCACATTCGTGGTCTTGACTACATTGGTGTAATCATCGTTGAGCTTGGCGATGTACAGCGTGGCATTGGCTTCGGAAGAATACAGCACATAGGCACTGTCGTCCTTCGGGTCCACGAACACAGTCATATCGCGGCTGTCACCGTTCTCACCCCAGCTGGGGTTACCTGCGGCTTCTTTCCAATTGTTCTGGTTAGGCAAACGATAGGCACCCACCATAGTGAACGGGCCCGCCGGATTGTCGGAAACAGCCACGCCCGCAAGTGCACGTGCATAGTTGGAACCGCCCGGCGTGGTGCTTCCATCGGAATGCCACCACAGCACGTATTGCTTGTTCTTCTTGTTGTAGATGATCTTCGGACGCTCGAAAATGCCCTGTACGGAATCAACCGCGCCATCACCATCCTGATCGGGGTTGGTGTTGAGGTACGGGAAGATTGCGTCGGCCTTGGCAGCGTCCACACTGCCGTCGGACTTGGTCAGGTTGTAGGCCTTGTCGAAGTAGGCGTAATCGGCATTGCTCTTATCCGTCAACTGAGATTTGCTGGTCACCGCACGCAGCGCCACACCAAGATCGGTCCAGTTGTATAGATCTGTCGACATATAAGCATGAACACCGGGGCTGTTGTCGTAACCGTTAGAACGGTCTTCGCCATACCAGTAGTAGGCGTCGCCAACCTTGACCACTTGGCCACCGTGCGCTTGGATGTGTGTGCCGCCATTATCATTGGCGTTCTTGGCATACCAATATGGCTGGAAGTAATCGCTAGCGTTCTTGCCCGGATCGGCTGTGGGCTGGAACTTGGTGTATGTCGGCACTTGGCCGATGGTAGGCAGGTAATCCACACCTGCCGCACTGGCACTTGCAGCGGCCAGCCCGCATGACAATAGCGTTGCCGCGGCGGTAATTGCCGCGATAAGAGCGCCCTTGCCCTTATTGTTTATCTTCATTGATTTGGTTCTTTGATTGATGATAACGGGTTTTTGAACAAACAGTTATGTCGCTATCCGCGAAGCCAGAAAAGGTTCGACAAATCAATATACCGATACTGAAAACTCAGTATTCAACTTGTCGGACCAATTATGGTCAAAGAGCGGAGGAACCGGCCGGCAATAGTCAATATTGCCGGCTTGTTCCTTCACCCATTACTGCGCGAGGGTGCTATGCACGCTTGCGCAGCATGAACAATGCACCCGCGGCAGCGGCCAGCAGAGCGACAGCGCCAGCGATGGCGGCAACATTGGAACCGGTGTTGGCCACCGTGTTCTTGTTGCCGTTGCCGGTGGCACCGGGCTTGTTGGTGCTGCCGGGCTTCTGTTCTTCAGGGCCAGGGGCGACTGCGTTGGCCTTGACCGTGACGTTGAAGGTCGCGGTCACACCACGGTAGGAGACGGTAATCGCCTTCTTGCCTGCGGTGGTGGAGTCGAACGAGCCAATCGCAAGCTGCGGGTCGTCAAGAGCGACCGGCACTTCCTTGGTCTTGTCGCCACTCTGATAGACGGCAGTAACCTTCAGACCGGCGGTATCGAGCTTGTCGCCGATGGCGTACTCGATCTTCGTGGGTCCGGTCACCTTGAGCGAAGCCAAAGTGAAGGCTTTGAAGGTCACCGTGTAGGTCTTCGTCTCAGACTCGTCGGCTGAGGTCACCGTAATGGTGGCCTTGCCGCCAAGCTTGCCATTCTCAACCGCGTCGCCAGTCACCTTGACGGTGGCGGCATTGTCGGCGGCGAAGGCCTGCAGCACCGGGTTTGCCTCGGCGTCGACCGGCAGATCAACCGTGTAGTCGGTCTTGGCCGGGTCGAAGCCTTCAACGGTTTCGCCGTCAAGACGCAGGTCGCCCAGCGTGGCATCGGATGCCGGCTGCGGGGTGAGTACCGTGCTGTCTTGTGCGAACACCTGAATTTCGGCCACGTTGATGTACACCTTGGTGTCCTGCAACGTGTTGGTCAGGCGGATGGCCTTGGCCTTTACCGGGGTGTCGAGCACGAAGTCAACGGTCGGGGTGTCGGCGGCGGTGATGCCGTCGGAGCCAGAGCCGGCATCGCCGGCCTGTGTCTTCCAGCCATCCTTGGTACCGACTCCATGCCATTCGCCAGCCTCATTCTGGTATTCCAGCGTCTGGCTCTTCGGCCAAGACGCACGACCATCGTAGTAGAAGAAGGTCTTCACTTCGGTGATGGTCTGAGCTTCGTCGAAGGTGAACGTGGCGACCGGGTCCACCGTCGAGGCGGTGGAAGCCCAAGTGGACCAACCCTTTGACGTAGTGTCACCATCGATGGCCTTGGAAGCGGAGGCACCCTCCTGGAAGTTCACCGAGAAGTTCGTGCCAGAGGCCGCGGCGATGTTCTTCGCAGCACCCTGAACCGGCGTCACGAATGCCTGAATTTCGGTGGCGTTCATGTAGTCGTTGTTCACGGTGTTCACAATGCGCACCTTCGTGGCATTCACTGTGCCCTTATCGGCCTTGAACGTCACCGTCTGGCCTGCGGCAGGCTTAACATCGCTACCGAATTGCATCCACGTCTCGCCATCAGTGGTGTACTCGGCCTTGGCGGAAGCCGGAGCCTTGTCACCATACGTAATGGTCACGCTGCTAAGCTCACACTCAGAGCCGAAGTCAATCGTGGCGGTCGGGCTGGCGGAATAGTCACCAGCAGAGTTCCACGTCACCCAGGCTTCAGCTGACGTGTCACCATCGGTGAGCTTCTTCCACTGATCGCCCTTGCTGTATTCCGTCTGCTGGTTGGTCACAGTCAGGTTGGAAGCAGTGTCGGCCACATTCTCAGGCGTGGCGGCGGTGACATAGATCGTACCCTTCAGCGCAATCGTGGTCGTGTCGTCCAGCTGGTAGGTACCGGCCACGGCAATGTTGTCGCCAGCCTTGGCATCGGCGAGCTTGGTATCAAGCCCATCGAAGTTCCACGTAACCTTAGCCGCATCGCCCTCGAATGCAGGCGATGCCTTGACGTGCAGATACACCGGCGCAGCCTCAAGCGCGGCCTTCGCCTCGCTCGCACTGGTGCCGGCCAGCACTGTAGCCGATACCGGATCGGAAACGGTGAGCGCGCCAACGTAGACCGTAGCGGCGACATTGAACTCGTTGCCGTACACATCGGTGGCGGTAGCGGTGGCTTCGTAGGTGCCTTCCTTGGCCACATCGACCTTGGAAGTATCCCAGTTGGCAACCGTGGCCTTGCCTTCGCCCCAGGTGTAGTAGAGCGTGACTTCGGTCGGCAGCGCGGCCTTCTCGTTAACGGCGGTCTGCACGTTCACGGTCTTCTGGCTGGTCGGCGTTACATTGCGTAGAGTCCATGTCTGGTTGGCGGACGGCGAAGTGCCGCTCGGTGACTGCCACAAGCCAACCTTCGTGCCGACTGTGGTACCAGAGTTATCCACATCGAGGTTCGTCTTAGTCGCGGCATTGAGCAGCTGGTAGGTCGAACCATCGGAAGTGTTGAGAATCCACTTGGCAGCCGGGTCGGACTTAGCGGCCTCAACCGTTTCGTTGGAAAGCGCGTTCGTGCCATCCTTGGACACCAGCACCTTGCCTTCGGCGTTAGTAATCACATAAGCCTTGAGATCAGGGCGCTCGGAGTCGGCGGGCTGCTCGATCTGGGTAAAGGTCCAAGTCTGCTTCTTGGCGTTCTCGGCATCGGAAGCGACGTTGGCCAGGGACAGCGCGGAATCACCAGAAGTGGTATCAGCCACGGCCTTGCCGGACTGCTTACCAACGAGCTGGTAAGTGTCGCCGGTCTCGACGGCAGCATCCTTAGCGTAGCCGGTCACGCCAGTGAGCTGGATGGAGGCGATAGAACGGGCGGGCACAGTGACCGTAGCGGTCTTGGCAGCCTTGTCAATCATCACAGAGCCTTCAGCTTGCTTGACGTTGCTGGTCTTGGCGAAGACTTCCGGAGTGGCGGAATCGACACCCGCGTTCTTGTCTTCGGCAGAGGTTTCGGTGGTCAGGTAGAGCTCACCGTAAGCGTTGTCGGCAATCTCGCCGTACTTCGACAGGTCGATGACGAAGGTCTGGTCAGAGGTGCCGGAGTTGCGGTGGATGACGGTCTGTGTCTTGCCATCGTCGGAGGTGGCAGTCATGTTGTTGTCCTCATCGTTGTTGGCGATGACCTTGTCGCCCGCGTGGATGAAGTGGGTGATGGCCTTGACGCCGTTGTACTTGGCGTTTGCAATAACCGTGCACGGTTCAAGTCCATCGGTGGTACCGCCGTTGTTGTTCACGCGGCGCTCGGAGTAGAGCTTGCCGTCCATGCCAGCCACGGTGCAGTCGAAGTCGATGAGCACGGTGCCCCAGTTGGTGTTCTCACCGGCCGGATTCACATTCGAGCCCATCTGCATGTTGTAGAGGTCCTCGACCACCTGCCAGAAGGTGAAGTCCTTGGACTGCAGGCGGGTGACGTTGGAGCTGATCTTGCTCATCATGCCCAGCGCGTTGTCGAAACCGTACGGGTTGTAGGAGCCAGACTGCCAGGAGCCGTCCACCTCGCTCATCGACAGCTTCTTGCCGTCTGCCTGAGCGATATCGCGCGACTGCATCTGGTTGCTGTCGGAGTAGGCGTGAACGTTGTACTGGCCGATAAGGTCCTTGATCGCCTGCGGGTACTGGTTGTACGACTTGACGAAGTCGGCGGAGTTCGTGGCATCGGTGGCTGCGATGATGGTGTCATCATTGTCCTTGAGCGCCTCAGCGAGTGCGGTAATCGTCTGCTGCTGCTGGGCGTTATTGACATGCATACCCTCCTGCGGCTTCTTCAGCGCGTTGGAGTATGGGGTGACGGACTTATCTTTGTCGGAGTAGTACTTATCCCAGTAGTTGTTAATGAGCTTGGTGTTGTCATCGCTCTCATCGGTGTACTTCGAAGCCATGTCGCCCGGAGTGCCCCAGTAACTGGTCTCGGACTCGTTGAACGGCTCGACCGTGTCAACGTTTGCGCCAAGGCTTTCGAGGTGCTCGACGTTCTTGGCCATGTACTGAGCGAATTTCTCAGGGTTTGCAAGATTATTGCTACCAGAGTTGTATCCACCAGTGGCGTAACCGCTGTTGGTCAGGAACCACGGAGCGGAGTTGGCGAAGGCCTCTACATCGGTGATGTCGGGGTTATCGCCGGTGGCACCGCGCTCAATCCACCAGTCTTGGGCGGCGGACTTGGAGAAGTCATACTGGTTGTCGTCAGTCGGGTCGAATGCCGCAGCCAGCTTGTCTTTGTCGGCCTGCTTGGTGGTTACGCCATTGCCATACGTGCCGGAGCCGGTGGCGTCATCTTTCCACGTGCCAGGCACGGCAGCGCCTTGGCGCATGAATGGGTAGCCGTAGGCAACATCGGAGGCATTGCCGCCGCCCACGTTGTAGCGGGCCATGTTCAGGTCCAGTCCTTCATCACCGAAGATGGACTGGTAGAACTGTTCGCGCAGCTGTTTGCCGTATTCCACAGCCTTAGCCTTGGAAGCGTCATCGCCGAGATTGGTGGTGATGGCCGATTCCTCGCCGAGGCTGCCGGTGGCGTTGGCGAACCAAGCCAGCGAGGTGCCCCAGCCATCGAAACTGTTGGCATACCATGGGTTCGGGGTCACGGTAATGGCATCGTTATCAGCCGCATACGCAGTGCCGGCAACCGCAAACGCCCCTCCTCCCACTAGTGTTGCCGCCGCAACCATTGCAGCAAGCGATTTGCTCAGTACCTTCATTGGTCTCCTTAGTGTTCCTGCTGTCCGCCTTATACCGGAAAAATCGGCCTTTGCTTCACTGAGCCAGCCTCTTTGCCTGATACATGACCTACGTCGACTCCTTCTTTCGGCGCAGCCAAAATGTTTACGCAAACATTTTGATATGAGCGATTTTATCACAAAACCGTCACCCAGCAAACAACTTCAGAGACCACAAACGACGCACAAAGTCATGAGCCATTCGAATTGCGCTGGCCCAATCGCTACGAATCATATTTGCCGTAGCCCTTAAGTGAATCCCACTGCATCGAGATATCGCGCCCGCTATCCCTTCCGATAACGCCGACCACGCGTGTTGCCTTCAGCAATCAGCTTTCCTTGCGCAACTAAACCGTTTAGGAATTTGCGGACTGTTCTGTTATCGAGCTCTGTTATCTTGGCGAGTTCAGGTACAGTCACATAGTCAACCTCTGTCAAGCGTCGATTCATCGCCGACAGCATCGCTGCCCGCGAATCAATTTCACCCGATGCGGTTGCATCTGCTTTCTTACCATCCACACGTTCCCCGCCAATGAGCCTCGCACCCTCTTCGGCATCTTTCTCAACTACAGATCTCACGCTAGCAAAACCAGAACCATCCACGGTCTTCAGCGCAGGAACAATAGGAATCGTCGCCTCGAATATGTCACCATCGCGGAACTCAGGCTCTCGCTCAGTATATTGCCGGGACGCTCTTATCAGATTCCGCAGTCCGCTACCCAGCTGCTCGGCTATGCCGGTCTGCACAAACACATTAGCGATAATCGGATTCTTTGGCATTGGCGTGAACTCGCCCAGCTTCATTCGACCTTCAAAGAATGAGCGCGAAGCATTAACCGTCCGGATGGATTCATTATCAATGGTGACACGCGCCACCACCGGACTGGAATACTCCCGATGCATGAGGCTGTTTGCCACCAATTCACGGGCGATCATCGTACGCGGGCTCACTCGCTTATCGCCCTTTAACACAAAGCGGTCAGGCAGATTCCGCTCAGTAAATTCACGGAGTTGCTCGTACGAATCGAACAAGTTGGTCCGCACCATAAGTCGGTCATCGTATCGGTCAATATTGTCTCGCCGAACCACGGCATCAGTAATATACGCTGGGCAAACCGAGGAAATGACTTCATCCTTGCCCAAGAGCAGCACTGCAGCAAGATTAAAGCCCTCTTCGCCGGTCGTGTAATCACGATCGTATAGCTTGGCGCTGCGGAACAGTTCTTCGTCAGACATAGTTCCCCAAGGGTGCCCAGCTCGCTGAGCGACCGCCAGCTGCCGCATTCGCGCAATCAGCTCAGGACGCAAATCAAACGGAGTCACGTAACGGAAAATTCGCCGTTCGGAATAGTAGTTCTGCTTGCGAATATACATTTGACTAATCTGGATATCGCTTTCGATGTGTGTATCCACATCAGCAATGCGATCAAACACTGCGCCCTTGAACCGCACAACCGAAGAACTCGGAGCTACCCAAATACGAACAATAATCCGTTCGTCGTACTCGATATGTTCCGTTTCCACCATTGGAGCCGGTTCGAACATCTTACGATTAGACACTACGTTGACAACGTTGCGCTCTATCTCACTAACGCGCTTAGAATCGACGCCGAGCACTTGACCGTCATCGTCAACGCCAAGATAAATGCTGCCACCAGAACGATTGGCGAATGAGCATACAGTCTCAAAAGTATCCGTATGAGGCAATTCGCTGCAGCGCTTGAACTCGACCATAGATGATTCACCGGCCTGCAGCACTTGCATAAGTTCATCCTGCGTCATCGCATTCCGCCCTTCATAGCGATAATTCATACATTAGGACATGGCACTTATCGTATTTTAGCATCTAATTAGTACATTAGGACATTGTTTTATGTCCTAATGTACTAATTAGGCGGCTAATTGTACTAATAATTGCACACTGATGTACTAATCCGATGATCGAATGCACTAATTGTCCGCGCAAATGCACTAATCGGATGACCGAATGTATCAATGAGACCTATAGGCAGCCGATTGGCTGACGATCAGCCCAGTCATTGGCTATCGGCCGCTAGCCAGTCAGCCGCCAACAGCCAACAGCCACCCAACTAATAGCCGCCAGCCAATCAGCCCGTCCAATCACTCCTTGTGTTCCAGTGCGGCCTTTAAATCGCGGCTACGGTAGCGTTCGCGCAGCATCGAGAATCCACCGAAGCCCACAAGCCACACCAGGCCGGCAATCGCGGAATTGCGCGTATCGTCCGCAAGGAACAACGTCAGGTAGATGAACACGAAGAACACGATTGCCACCGTATTGAGCACCTTCCAAGCGGGCATGACGAACCCGTCCGGAATGAAATCAGCGGAGCGACGGTACTTGCGGTGTGCCATCAGCGTCAGGATGTAGATGAACAGGAACACCGCGGAGCTGGCGGACGAGAACAGCACGAACGCTCCGGACACGCCGGGGATGGCGTTGACGATCGGCGACAGCAGTATCAGCGCCGCGGACACCAGGATGGCGCGGGCCGGCACCTTGCGATCGGACACCTGACCGAGCTTGTTGAGCGTCGGGTTCGGCGACACCTCGGACAGCTGGTACAGGTGGCGGCCAGCCGAGTACAGCAGCGAGTTCAGCGCGGAAGATGCGGCGGTGATCACCACGAAGAACACCAGGGCGGACGCCCAGTTCAACCCGGCATACTGGAACATCATAATGAACGGGGAGGCGAAGGAGCCGTCCTTGTTCGGCTTGAACGAGGTCCACGGCACAATGCACATGATGGCCACCAGTGCGCCCACATAGAAGATGAGCACGCGCACGATAATCTCGTTGATGGCCTTGGGCAGCACCTTGCGCGGATTCTTGGTCTCGGAGACGGTGACGCCCACGAATTCAATCATCTCGTAGGCGAAGAACACCATCTGGAAGCTCATGAGGAAGGCCATCCAACCGTTCGGCGCGAACGAGAAGTTGGCGAACAGGTTGTCGAATCCGGCGTGGCCGGCCGGGCTCACGTGGTCCACGCCGTGAATCTGCACGGCTGGGTAATGGTAGCCGATCACGATCATGACCACGGCGGTGGCGATCATCGCGCAAATCAGCGTGATCTTGATCATCGAGAACCAGAATTCCACCTCGCCGAACACCTTGACGGCAATCAGGTTGATGGAGACCAGCGACACCAGGAAACACAGCTCGATCAGCCATTTCCAATGGGTCAGGTCGATGCCGAACGTGTCGAAGAAGGTGATGAAGTACGTGGAGACGGCCGTGATCTCGGTCATGCCCAGCAGCACGAGCGCGGCCCAATACGTCCAGCCGGCGAAATGCCCCCACCCGTTGCCAAGGTAACGGGTGATGAAATTGATGAAGGTGTGCTGGCTGGGGTCACGGTACATCATTTCGCCGATGGCGCGCATCAGGAAGAACATGATGACACCGACCAGAATGTACACGAAGATGATCGAGGGGCCGGTTAGCGAGATTGACTTGCCCGAGCCCAGGAACAGGCCGGTGCCGATGGTGCCGCCAATGGCGATGAACTGTACGTGGCGATTGCTCAGGCCACGCTCCATCTCGTTGGTCTGGTCCAGGCTTTCGACAGACTTGAGTTTGCCCGTAGCCTGCTGTGTACCACCATTCACATTCGTATCGGCCATACTGATTTCATTTCTCTTCTCTGCCGCCCGATTGTTACGCACCAGACGCGATACTCGTTCAAAACAAGTTCAAACTGTATCACCGAAATATGTCACGAAAACCGCTCAGCTCAAGAATACATGCGATGATACTGTAAATATTCCGCCAAAAAGTTCAATTCATCAACACCAAATTGAACTTCTACCTCTATTCCACGGACTTGAGCGAGCTGACCGGGTCTACGCGATCGAGCACTGGGTTGGTGAACAGCTGCACCAGCAGCGCGAACGCCAGCGTCGCCACCACGGCAATCGCATAGCTGTACCAGTGCACTTCCACTTCGAAATACAGCGACGGCATATTCAACGCAGCAGTCAGTAATCCGCCTATCCACCTGCCAAGCGGCAGACCAACCACCACACCCATACCGGTCAATATCATCATCTCGCGGTTCACGTAGTTGTGCACCTCGCGGTCATAGAAGCCCAGCACCTTCAGTGTGGCCATCTCGCGGATGCGTTCGGACACGTTCGTATTGGCCAACGTAAACAGCACCACCAGCGCCAGGCCGCCGGCGAGCCCCACAATCAGCGCCACCACGGCACCCATCAAATCGAACTTAAACGTGGCGGCCAGATGCGCACAGCTCACGGCCTTGAGCACCGACGATTCCTCGCCCAACCGATCCGCATATTCGGCCTGTTCGGTCTCGGAACCTTTCAGCTTGGCGAGCATCGCGTTCCACGTCAAGGTCGAGGCAGTGCCATCTCCCGAGGCCGAAGACGTCACACCGTCGGCCGCAAACTTCTGGTCGTACAGTCGCTCACTGATGTACACATCAGAGCCGATGAGGTTGCGCGTCACCGCCGCAACCTTCACCTTGGCCCGCCCGCTGCCGCCATTGCTCAACGTGACGGTGTCGCCCGCATGAATATCCAACGAATTGGCTGCGGACTTCGCCACAATCACACCACTATCGTCCCTGTCTCTTATACACATCTCCGAGCCC
>ENA-OXEE01000534-OXEE01000534.1-human-gut-metagenome-genome-assembly--contig:-NODE-534-length-17762-cov-18.9772_pt1 | contig 17762 bp, 17 predicted proteins | sample MGYA00249824_ERZ652242 | MGnify/ENA primary metagenome ERZ652242 (study PRJEB26925, sample SAMN05826943) | human gut metagenome | biome: ENVO:2100002; feature: ENVO:00000062; material: ENVO:00002003... | reverse complement strand
AGATGTAGCTCCGTCTCGTGGGCTCGGAGATGTGTATAAGAGACAGATATAATTGATGTGTAGGTGTTTACAATCCTATAATATCGAAATGTATACGCTTAGGTATCGTTGCTTTAAACCATATTTTGAATAATAACAGATAGTTCGTTGGGTTTTAGCGTATTATTCTGTTTCTGAATAGATTGGATATATTTGCATCTACATTTATAAAAGTAAACAATACAAATGTAATAACTATGGTTTACTTTTGTAATCGCTTTCAGAGTTTGAATATAGTGTTATTTTGCAATGTACAAATACAAATGTAAACGCTTGTATTTACATTAAAAATATAGAAATGTATATATCGAAATGTAAAGTATTCTACCCGCAATAAAAATAAATTGTACCGTTTTGCGAGATTTGAGAATTTGCGGACAGAAATTCAGAAGCATCCGATTTTTCGATTCTCGTGAAAATGTTTAAATTTGCATCAATACATTCCTTACACAGAAAAAACACATACACTTTAAAATCAGAAAAGATGGATACAACAGATTTAGATTTGGAATTGCAGCGGATGCGCTCCGGTCTGCCTTATAATGCGCATACTCCGGCTATGTATGCGTATCGCGATGAAGTGAAAAAGAAACTTCACCGGCTGAATGTGACGGAATATCATACGGAGAAAATGCCGGAGGTATTACGTTCCCTGTTCCCTAATTCGGCTGCTGATTTCTATGTAGAGCCTCCCTTCTATTGCGATTATGGAGAAGGCATCTATGCTGCCGAAGGAGTGTTTATCAACTTCGGTGCCGTAATTCTCGATGGAGCAAAAGTTACGATTGGGAAAAAGACTTTGATTGCTCCGGGAGTACATATCTATACTGCCCAGCATCCGTTGGATGCGGATGAGCGTGCCGTATGGGAAAACTGCTTGCCTGTTACTATCGGAGAGCGATGCTGGATTGGCGGGCACGTTACTATCTGTCCGGGAGTGACAATCGGAGACCGATGTGTGATAGGTGCCGGTGCTGTTGTGGTCAACGATATCCCGGACGACTCCTTGGCTGTAGGCAATCCGGCTAAGGTCATCCGAAAGTTGAATCAGAAAAAAAATGTTACAAAATGAACAAAATGCGAGCCGCAAAGACATAGGCAAATACTTATTTATTCCTTGTGTCTTTGCGGCTTTTTCCTATTTGGTAATTGGAGCATTTAGTGGGCTTTTAATGCAGTATCAGATATACTAATTCGCGCAACAGTTCCCCATCGGAAATGGATGCATTGCCTACGCCTTTTGAGCGGACATCACACTGACGAATAGCCTCAATAATTCTCATTACCTTTACGCCCGTATACCGATGCATGGCAGCCTGATAGTCCCGGGCTTGCCAAGGAGAGCGTAAACTGAGTTGGGCGGCTATCCCTTGCTCGTTTTTCTCCGGTGCATAATAAGCCAACATCAGATTGGAGAAGAAATTAAATAATACAGCCAGCGTTACTTGCAATGGATTGTTTTTCGGATTTTCTTCAAAGTATTTTACTATTTGATTTGCCTTGAACACATCTTTTTCAATCAAAGCATTCCGCAATTCGAAGTTATTGAAGTCCTTGCTGATGCCGATATTCCGCTCTATTTGTTCGGGAGTAATCCGCCGTTGTCCTTTCGGAAGCGTGATAATTAATTTTTCCAATTCGCCCGCCATCCTGTTCAAGTCCGTCCCGACAAATTCTGCCATCATCTCAGATGCCTTCGGTTCGATTTCTACTTGTTTCCGTTTTAGATACGAAGTGATAAAACCCGGAAGTTGAGCATCCTTTAGCTTTTTCGATTCGAACAGCACGCCTGCCTTATCCAATTCAACTGTCAACTTTTTTCGTTTGTCCAGTGAGCCGTGTTTATAACAAATCACTAAAATAGTCGAAGGCATCGGCTTCTTCAGGTAATAAGACAGTTCTTCCAAATTCTTTAAATTTTGGGCTTCCTTAACGACTAACACTTGATATTTAGACATCATTGGATAGCGTTTTGCCGCGTTAATGACTGTGGCAATATCAGTATCAGAGCCATATAGGACGGTTTGATTGAATTCCTTTTCAGTCTCGGTCAAAACATGTTCTAAAATGTAATCTGCGATGCGGTCGATATAATAATCTTCTTCTCCCATCAGGAAATAGACAGGAGCATATATTTTATTTTTCAAGTTTCGGGCGATTTCTTCGTATGTAGTCTCTTTTGCCATAACTAAAGCCTTTCCTTTTCGTTATCTTTTTTGTATTTTTGCGTAATAAAAACGATTTCTTTATGATGCAAAAGTACGAAATGTTGGCTTTAAACCTACCTCCTTATCCGTTTAAAATATCTAATAGAGAAGGGAAAAAATTCATCTTCGATGTGCTTCGTAAAAAGTATGTTGCCTTAACTCCCGAAGAATGGGTACGGCAGCATTTCACTCATTTGTTAGTAGAGCACAAAGGATACCCTCAAGGATTATTGGCAAATGAAGTGCAGCTTAATTTGAACGGGACAAAAAAACGCTGTGATACGGTTCTGTACAACCGTGACCTGAGCGCCAAAATGATAGTGGAATATAAAGCGCCGAATGTAGAAATTACGCAAGCTGTATTCGACCAGATTACACGGTATAATATGGTATTGAAAGTCGATTATTTGATTGTGACGAACGGCATCAATCACTATTGTTGCCACATTGATTATATCACGCATTCCTACCGTTTCTTACCTGGAATTCCTGATTATGTAGAACTATAACAATGAAGCTGTCTCAAAATGGATGCTAATTTTCATTTTGAGACAGCCTCGTGTTACCTGTGTGCTATAAAATTTACTTCTTCTTTGCTTCTAATTTATTTTCTTGAGCCACTCCTGCCAATTCCGGGTCAATCATGATGCGACCGCAATATTCACACACGATGATTTTCTTTCTCATGCGGATATCCAATTGTCTCTGAGGCGGAATCTTATTGAAGCAACCGCCGCATGCATCACGCTGTACGTAGGTAATTCCCAAACCGTTACGCGAATTCTTGCGAATACGTTTGAAGGCCTGGAGCAAACGAGGTTCAATAGTCGCTTCCAACGTTTTTGCCTTATCTCTTAACTTCTCCTCTTCTTGTTTAGTTTCCGAGATAATTTCGTCCAATTCATTTTTCTTGGTTTCCAAATCCTTCTTTCTCTCTTCCAGTTTTTCGGTATTCTGCTCTATTTCCTGTTGTTTGGAAGCGATAGAAGCGGTATATTCCCTGATACGTTTTTCGCACAATTCAATTTCCAATGTCTGAAATTCAATTTCTTTAGTCAACACGTCATATTCACGATTGTTGCGTACATTATCTTGTTGTGCTTTATACTTATCGACGGAAGCTTTAGCTGATTCGATTTCGATACGTTTAGTTGTCACGTTTGATTTCAGTTCTTCTATTTCACCTTTGATTTTCTCAATACGGGTACTCAATCCGGTCACTTCGTCTTCCAAGTCTTGCACTTCCAAAGGAAGCTCGCCTCTTAGAGTCTTGATTTTATCAATTTCAGACAACATGGTCTGCAATTGGTACAACGCTTTCAGTTTTTCTTCTACGCTCAGTTCGCTGGGATCTTTTTTTGCTTCTCTTGCCATAATTATAAATATTTAATCGGATTTGTATTGATTCGGGTCATGCGGAGTTCCAATGCCGGAAACATCTTTTCCAGCAAAGAATAAATCAGTTCCTTGGTGTACTGCTCGCTCTCATAATGACCGATTTCTGCTATTAAAACACTGTTTTCGTAATAAAAATAGTCGTGGTATTTCACCTCGCCTGTGATGAACACATCAGCATGTTCCGATACAGCACGGGGCAATAGAAAAGCCCCTGCCCCTCCGCACAAAGCAACCTTCTGAATCAGTCTGCCCGTCATGCGCGAATGCTTCACACAGCCTACTTCGAAAGTCTGTTTGATGCGCCGCAAGAAGTCGCTTTCGGTTTCAGGCTCTTCCAATTCGCCTATTACTCCCGCTCCTGCTTGTGTCCATACATTTTGCACCGGATAAAAGTCGTATGCAGGTTCCTCGTATGGATGAGATGCCAGTAGCGCCCTTTCCGCCTCCCGTTTGCGATAGGCAGGAAGAATGGTTTCTATCCGCACTTCCTCTTCTTGATGCAATTCGCCTATTTTGCCGCAGAAAGGATGCGTGCCTTCGCCTGCACGGAAAGTCCCCTTCCCTTCTATATTATAACTGCACGAGTCGTAATCGCCGATACATCCGCAACCTGCTTTAAATAACGCATTACGTACTTCATCCGCTTGCTTCTGAGGCACAAATACTGCCAATTTCAACAATGCATTCTCTTTGGGTTCCAAGATGTGCACTTGTTTCAGTCCTATCTTCTCGGCTATCTTGAAATTGACGCCTTGCGGAGCATTATCCAAGTTGGTATGCATCGAGTAGACCACAATGTCATTTTTGATGGCTTTGATGACACACCGTTCTACATAGTCTTTCCCTGTGACCGACTTAAATCCTTTAAAGACAAGCGGATGATGCGAGATAATCAGGTTGTACCCCAATGTTATCGCTTCGTCCACCACGGCTTCGGTTACGTCCAGACACAACAAAGCCCCTGTAGCTTCCGCGTCTGTCAATCCTACTTGCAGGCCGGCATTGTCGAATCCGTCTTGCAAGGGCAGAGGCGCGAACATCTCAAGGGCATTCAGAATTTCCTTAATTTTCATGTTCTACGAAAAATATTCGGTGCAAAGATAATGAAAAGCCGTGATATGGGAAAGTTTTCGAAGGAAAAATACGTTTCGAACTTTCTTTGTGAACGAATTTGCGAACGAATGCGGCTTCATCGGCTAACACATACTGCTTCATCAGCCGACACATACGGCTTCATCAACCAATGCATGCGGCTTCGTTAATCAACGAAGCAAATATGTTTAAAAAAATAATGTCATCCTAAGCAAAGCGAAGACTCTCGTGTGCATCAACTGATGTTTCGAGCTCATTCACCTTGTTTAGAATGACAAAATGAAAGATGATTTTTATTTTGAGGCAATCCTCATGTTTTTTAATACGCACGCGCAAATAATACACGGCGAGCAGAAGGTTTGCCTGTCAACATATCCACACCCGGAGTGAGGCTTTCTTCGTCTGCCTCAAACGGAATACAGCGGATAGTCGCTTTAGTTTCTTCTTTGATACGCTCTTCGGTTTCGGTCGTGCCGTCCCAGTGAGCCAAGATAAAGCCGCCCTTTTCGATTTGTTCCTTGAACTGGTCGTAAGTGTCCACCTTGACAATGTGCTCGTTGCGATACTTCAATGCTTTTTGATAGATATTTGCTTGGATTTCTTCCAACAAATTCTTTACATATTCTTCGATACCGTCACATGAACGGGTCTCTTTCTCCAACGTATCGCGGCGCATCAGCTCGATAGTGTTGTTTTCGAGGTCTCTGCCTCCCATAGCCAGACGCACGGGAACGCCTTTCAACTCATAATCTGCGAATTTGAATCCCGGACGTTTGTTGTCGGCATTGTCATACTTCACAGAGATGCCCATGCTACGCAGTTTTGCAACGATACCTTCCACTTTCGCGTCAATCTGCTTCAGTTGTTCGTCATTTTTATAGATAGGCACGATAACTACCTGAATCGGAGCTAAATGCGGTGGCAAAACTAAACCATTGTCATCCGAATGGGTCATAATCAGTGCACCCATCAGACGGGTAGATACGCCCCATGAAGTAGCCCATACATAATCGAGTTTATTGTTTTTGTCGACAAACTGTACGTTGAATGCCTTTGCAAAGTTCTGCCCCAAGAAGTGAGACGTACCGCATTGCAATGCCTTGCCGTCCTGCATCAAGCCTTCAATGGTATAGGTATCCAATGCTCCCGCAAAACGTTCGTTGGCACTTTTCACACCCTTGATGACGGGCACTGCCATATATTTTTCTGCAAAATCGCCATATACGTGAAGCATTTTTTGTGCTTCAGCTTCAGCTTCTTCACGAGTAGCATGTGCTGTATGTCCTTCTTGCCACAAGAATTCAGCCGTGCGCAAGAAGAGGCGGGTACGCATTTCCCAACGCATTACGTTTGCCCACTGGTTACACAAGATAGGCAGGTCTCGGTATGAGTTAATCCAGTTCTTATACGTGCTCCAAATGATGGTTTCCGAAGTGGGTCGGATAATCAGTTCTTCTTCCAGCTTAGCAGCAGGGTCAACGATGACACCTGAACCGTCTTCTGCATTTTTCAAACGGTAGTGAGTAACCACCGCGCATTCCTTCGCGAAACCTTCTACGTGTTCCGCTTCACGGCTGAGGTAAGACTTTGGAATCAGCAAGGGAAAGTAAGCGTTGACGTGTCCCGTTTCCTTGAACATCGTGTCCAACTGATGTTGCATCTTTTCCCAGATTGCATATCCATAGGGTTTGATTACCATACAACCGCGCACAGGCGACTGTTCTGCTAAATCGGCTTTTACAACCAAGTCGTTATACCATTGTGAGTAATTCTCACTTCTTTTGGTCAGTTCTTTAAGTTCTTTTGCCATAAAATTTATCTATTTATTTGTTGTTTCCTAATTGGTTTATCCCTAACTGTTTCGATAAATATATAAGAAATTTGGTCTGCAAAATTAGTAAAAAAGGTACTGATAGCCTATAAGAAAGCTGTTTTTTTATTCTTGATAATCGAAATACCACCAATAAGTATCGCCGAATTCCCTTCGCATTCCGTTCCGTTCCATAACAGAGGAAGCAAAATCGGTTTTCCGTTCATGGTATTCATCATATCGTTTTATTAGAATGCTGTCAGTTATAAGGAAGGGGCAATCCGGATGAGATTCACGGTACATTAAGAGGGCTTCCTTATAATAGCGGGATAATGTATCTTCTGTTTCATAAAAATCCGTTAAAGCCTTTCCGAATGCATCTATTTGTTTTTCAAGTAATAATGCGGATAAATAGTAATCCAATGCTGTATATTTGCCTGTGCCTCTATAACAGATGTTGCGTAAAAATTTCATCCGGTCTTCTCCTGTATACGGACGGACTCCGAGCAGATAATAAATGGAATCGTTGGTATAGCGTAATGTTTGCATAGAATCGTTGGCAAAAAAGAGTCCGTCTGAACGATAATATTGCGGATAAGCAAAAAGTTTTTCTCCTAACAGTCCGGCACGTGACATAGCTATAGAACGAAGTACAGTCAAGGTTCGTGTTGCTTCCAAAGACTTCTCTCCTACTTTCAGTACTTCTGTATATCGATGTTCACGCAGATAGCGTTCAGCTTCCAGTTCGTGATGGAACTTGCGGTTTGTATTTCCTATCAGAACCGTCATCAGGCAAAGCAGGATAAGGATGAGCAAATTGTAATTCATCAACGAAACAGGGTTGCTTTCTTTGTTCAATCGGTTTCTCAATAATCGGCGTAGCCAAAATACCAGCAGGCTGTAAATCAGCAGAATGATAGGAAGTAACCAGCCCCAAGGCGTATGATAATCTTCTGTATAAATGTTTTTCCCTATATCTGTCAACACTCCTAAAATAAGGCATGAAGGCAAATAGGAAAATGCGCGTACATTGCCTTTTAATCCTAATAAGCAATTGACACCCCATCGAAGCAAAATTAAAATAAAGGTGATAATGATAGCACTAGCCAAAGGGGCAAAATGTGTTTTCCCGTGTGCTAATGAAAAATGCAATGCTTCTAAAACATCACGTTGAAAAACATATAAATAAACAAAGCTGAAAAGAGCAAAAAGAAAGCCGCACACAACGGTTTGTATGCGAGCGGCTTTCTTATAAGCAGTATGGATGTATTCACTCATATTGGTTTGACTGGTGTTTTTTAGTTAGAGGCTGTGTCAAAATAGAAATTAGCTTTCATTTTGTCATCCTGAACGTAGTGAAGAATGACATTACTTTTTGATAGTAAATTTCCATTATGACACATCCTCATCCAAGGACTATTTCTGGCGTTTCAACACTACAGCCGAACGTGCCGGAATGTAGAGTTTGAGCCATTCTTTTTTATCTTTTGCATACAACGGATCGGCACAAGTAAAGTGAGGAATTGAATCATCTGAGAATCCGAATCCGCCAAATGCTTTACTGTCTGTATTCAACACGACATGATATTCTCCACGCGGAACCAAGAATCCGTAATCGGTAAACGAACGTGTCGGGTTAAAGTTGAATACAAATACCAAATCCTTCCGGCGATATGCCAAAACTTGATCACCGTCATTATGCCAAACTTCTATCACATCGGTTTTTTGGATGTTCTTGACACTTTCTATCAAATGTACCATAGCAGAATCGAAGTCTCCTAAATACTGGTAACACAAAGAAGGATCATCTACCAAATGCCATTGGCGGCGGGCATATTTGTATGACCAACCGTTGCCTTCGCGTGGGAAATCAATCCATTCGGGATGACCGAACTCGTTACCCATAAAGTTCAAATAACCTCCGTTGATAGTAGAAGCGGTCAGCAAACGAATCATTTTATGCAACGCTATGCCTCGTTCTGCAACACCGTTTTCATCACCTTTGCGGAAATGCCAGTACATATCTGCATCAATCAGGCGGAAGATGATTGTTTTGTCACCTACCAATGCTTGGTCATGGCTTTCGCAATACGAAATGGTCTTTTCATCTTTTCTCCGGTTGGTTACTTCCCAGAACAAGCTGGACGGTTTCCAGTCTTCATCTTTGCGTTCTTTGATAATCTTGATCCAATAATCCGGAATATTCATTGCCATACGGTAATCAAAGCCATATCCTCCGTCTTCAAATGGAGCAGCCAGTCCTGGCATGCCCGAAACTTCTTCGGCAATGGTAATGGCACGCGGGTTGACTTGGTGAATCAGTTTATTAGCTAAAGTCAAGTAGCAAATAGCATTGTCGTCTTGATGCCCGTTGAAATAATCTTCATAACTGCAGAAAGCTTCACCTAATCCATGACTGTAATAAAGCATTGAAGTCACGCCATCGAAACGGAAACCGTCGAAATGGAATTCTTCCAACCAATATTTACAGTTAGATAGCAAGAAATGAAGCACTTCATTTTTCCCGTAATCAAAGCAAAGCGAATCCCATGCAGGGTGTTCGCGGCGGTCACCTTGATAGAAATATTGGCAAGGGTCTCCTGCAAAGTTGCCCAATCCTTCCACTTCATTTTTTACTGCATGCGAATGAACAATATCCATGATAACGGCAATTCCCATTTGGTGTGCTGTATCAATCAACTGCTTCAATTCGTCAGGCGTACCGAAACGAGAAGACGGTGCAAAGAAACTGGATACGTGATAGCCGAAACTTCCGTAGTAAGGATGTTCCTGAATAGCCATAATCTGAATGCAGTTATAACCGTCTTTCGCTACACGTGGAAGAATGTTTTCGCGGAATTCATTGTATGTTCCCACTTTCTCTGCATCCTGAGCCATACCGACATGGCATTCATAAATCATCAAAGGACCTACATTGGGAGTAAAAGTCTTCTTCTTGAACTTATACGGTTTTGCGGGATTCCAAACTTGTGCACTGAATATTTTGGTATTGTCGTCTTGAACCACACGGGTAGCCCATGCCGGAATACGTTCGCCACATCCGCCTTCCCAATACACTTTCAGTTTGTATAAGTCACCATGTTTCATGGCTTTTTCAGGAAGGTTGATTTCCCAATTTCCGCTGTTCTTTACTTTTTTCAGTTTAAATTTAGGCGATTCTTTCCATTCGTTGAAATCACCTATCAGGTAAATGGCAGTGGCATTGGGCGCCCATTCACGGAATGTCCATCCTTTTTCCGTACGGTGCAAGCCAAAATACAAATGTCCTGTTGCAAAATCAGATAATGTTTTTTTCCCTATGAGTTCCTTTTCTTTGTCGATAGCATGTTGGTGTCTGCCTGTTATCGCGTCTTTGTAAGGCTCAAGCCAAGGGTCGTTTTTGATGATGTTCAATACTTCGTCCATAGCATTAGCATTTATTTAATATATTCGTACTTTTACTATTACTTTTTTCACTCCGTCGGGCGTTATACCGGGAGCATGTCCGTCTTCAGGGAAAAAGATGGCGAACATTCCGGGTTTGATTGTTAGATAATCTTGTGCCAGCCCTTCATAGAAAGTTATGTCTTTTTCTGCATTATATTCTGCTTCTGGCAAGTCTGCGCGTGGAGTATAGCCCATTAATTCTACTCCTGACAGCGGAAGCTGGATATCAATAAAGTTATTATGTGTTTCCAGTTTGGCTTCTTCTTTGCTTTTTGGACGTGCTTGGGCAAAATTAACAGTCAATTCATTTTCTTTCAGTGTCAACTTTCCCAGTTCGTGCGTATCCAAATTGGTTGCTTTCAGAAAAGCGATCGCATCTGCAAAAAGCGGATTCAGCGATGCGTATTTTTCAAGATTTTCCAGTTTATCGACAACCATAATCGTATAATTTAAAAGGTTTATAATTGAGTTATTCAAAATCGTCTATTGTAAAATTCGTAAAGTCGGCAAAACGTTTCAATTGCTTGAATACATCTGCTATTCTATCCAAAAATTGCGGATTATCAAAAAATGTGTCTGGAATCCGGCAGGAAACGATATAATCTTTACATTGGATATATTGTGGATAAGGAAAGTCTTTCGGAAATCCTTTGGGCATTGTTTTCAGATGCTCCTCTCCTATTATAGGGAAATATGCTTTGAAAGCCGGATCTTCTACGATGGCACGAAATTCGTCTATATTATCATAGACCGATTGTCGGACAGCCTTCAACATATCTGATGGCATACACCAACTTCCTCCTGCCAGCATGCAGTTATCCGGCTCTAAGTGAATGTAATAGCCACAATGATTCGATTTTTTCCCTTTGGCATTTATGTATCCGCCGATGTGAGTCTTATAAGGAGATTTATCAGAAGAAAACCGGATGTCACGGTAAATCCTGTACGTGCAGTCCGTTGGCTGGACATGAGACACACTATCGTCAAACACCGCAATGCGTGCTATTACAGCAGACAATAGCTCCTCAAAGTTTTGCTGCACGTGCTGATATTCCGTTTTATGTTCTTGAAACCAAGGGCGGTTGTTATTGGCAGCCAAACGTTTCAAGAAATCCAATATTTCCGGTATATTCATGTCTTTCCTTTTTTTGGTCACACAAATATATGAAAATATTTGGAGAAAAATAAATTAAAACAGAAGTATTTTACAACTTGCCAATAATATCCAGCAAATCAGCGTGTAATTTCCCATTTGAAGCCAATACTTGTGCTCCCGAATAAAAAGAATTGCCTCCTTTGAAATCAGAGACTTTGCCTCCTGCATTTTCCAGAATAAGTGTTCCTGCAGCGATATCCCACGGTCCTAAAAAAGCTTCAATGCGGGCTTCGAAACGGCCTGCGGCTACATAGCATAATTCTACAGCTGCAGCCCCCATTAACCGCAATCCGCCCACATTGCCGTATAATGTGTTTACCAAATGAACCGCCATGGGTCTGTATGCTTCTGCATTATATGGAAAACCCAATTCGATAAAAGCGTCATCCAATGCCGAAACCGAAGAAACATGTATTTTTGTTCCGTTCAAGTAAGAGGCTGAACCTTTATAAGTCCAAAAACATTCATCACGTGTAATTTCATATACTACCCCTATCAACAATCCGGTTTTTCCCCGTAATGCGATACTAACACAATAAGGAGCATTGTCATGGATAAAGTTCGTTGTTCCGTCCAGCGGGTCTACTATCCAGCAATGGTCCGCTTTCTCGTTGCGGGCTATACTTTCCTCTTCAGTAATAAAGCCCGCTTCTGGAAGCAACTCTTTCAGGCGTGTAACGATGCGTCTTTCCGATTCTTTATCAACGTAAGACACATAATCGTGGGCATGTTTTTTCTCTACAACGTTCCGGTCAAACTTTTTCCGTTCTTCCCGGATAAAAATTCCAGCCTCTTTGGCTGTGATTCGTACCTGCTCGGTCAGAAATGCTAAGTCTAACATGTTATTTTTTCTCCTCCAACAGTCTTCCGTTGCGGAATGTTCCTTGACGGGTTATTTTGCCATTGGCATCTGTTTCGATAAAAGCGCCGTCTTTTTTCCCTTGTTTGAAAAATCCTTCGAAACGCGAACCGTCTTTGTTCACGATAGTTCCTTTGCCGTGTTCTTTCCCTCCGGCAAATTTACCTGTATATACCGAGCCGTCCTGCATACGCAAAACTCCGTCTCCTTCCGCTACATTGTTTTTCCATTCTCCTTCATATTCGTCACCGTTGCCCCATTTATAGTGCCCGTGTCCCGAACGTTGGTTGTTTTTCCATTCCCCTTCATACACCGCGCCGTTTTGCCAGGTGAATGTGCCGGTTCCTTCTTGTTTGCCGTTCTTGAATTGGCCCACGTATTTATCCCCGTTCGGATACGTGTAAATGCCTTCCCCGGTACGTTCTCCGTCGGCATAATCCCCTTCATAGCGTTCTCCGTTTTGGAAATAATAAGTGCCTTTGCCATGCTGTACGTCATGTACCCAATCACCTACATATTTATCTCCATTGGTATAATAGAAAGTGCCTTTTCCGTCACGTTCGCCGTTTTTCCATTCACCTTCATACTTCGATTCGTCTTCCCAAATCATGACTCCCGTCCCGTTCTTCAGGTCATTTTTCCATTCACCTTCATAACGGGCACCTCCGTTCCAGGTATATGTTCCTTTCCCGTTCCGTTTGTCTTGATGCCACGAACCGATGTATTTATCACCGTTATAATAATACATTGTACCCTCGCCTTCTTGAAAGTCTTGATACCACATGCCTTCATAACGGTTGTTGTTCATGAAATAATAAGTGCCTTTGCCATGCTGCTGGTCCTCAAACCATTCTCCAACGTATTTTTCTCCGTCGGCAAAAGTATATGTGCCTTGTCCCTGGCGCATCCCTTTTATGTATTCACCTTCGTAAATGTCTCCGTTTTTGAATACGGTCCTTCCTTTTCCGTTCGGGCGTTTCCCTTTCAGTTCACCCGTATATTCTGATCCATCCTTGAATTTATAATACCCTAACGACATTTGGGCAGAAGCGGAAAGGCTTCCCAGCCCCATAAATGCCCATATTAATAATGTATATTTGTTCATTCTTTTCAATGCTGTTTTTTTAAGCCGTCCAAAATTAGTTCTTTTACTTAAGCTACGGCAATTTCATTACACTTTTTTACCTGCCACTACGGCTATTAAGTTTTCTTTGCAGAAATACGTTTGCGCCAAGGTCAGAATTTCATTGGCAGTTACTTCTCTGATAGCTTCCAACGAGCGTTCAAAGAAATCTGTTCCCAGCCCGGTTGTTTCTATAAATATCCATGCGTCAGATAGTGAGAAGGCACTTTCATACGAGCGGCACATGTCACCCAACATATAGTTGCGCACCATTTCCAATTCTTGTTCGGATACTTTCTCCGAACACAGCCGGTCCATTTCTTTTCCTATTTCGGTAATAATGGGCTGAATGTATTCATTGGCAGCTTCGGTGCTGATTCCCAATACTCCTGTTTTAGGATAATTCACCAGCCCGGCACATATTCCATACGTATAGCCTTTTTCTTCGCGGATATTCGACATCAACCGGCTTCCGAAATATCCGCCGAACAAAGTAACCAATACGCGGAATTTCAGATAATCGGGATGCTGTTGGGGAAGAGAAAAGCAGCCCATTTTCAACGAACTTTGTAAGGCGTCTTCTTTCTCGACAAAGATGTATTTTCCGGTCTCAGTTTGAGGTGTATACTCCTTGAAAGAAGCTTTTAGAGACGTATTTCCCCATTCCGACTCACCGAAATGCTGTTCTACGTACCTTATGATTGCAGGAGTGACTTTCCCCGATATATAAATCGAGCTGTTTCCCGAATGGTAATAAGTCCGGTAGTATTTTTGCAATACTTCGCGGTCAATGCGATCATAATCTTCCAGTTCGGCATATCTGCCCAGCGGATGCTGGATGCCGAAAAGGGCACGGTTCAGTCTTTTGCGTGCCATGACGTCTACTCTTCGGGCATTTACTTGAAACTGCTGCTTGTTCACATTCAGGATAACATCCAATTCTTTTTCCGGGAATATCGGTTCTTTTACCATCGAGGCTACAACTTCAAGTGTTTTCGGGAAATACTTGCTCAGCGAATAGAGAGTGATAAAACCGTAATTCACTGCCGAAGACAAATCCAACCATGCACCATAGTAATCCAGTTTTTCAGCAATTTGCGCTGAAGTCAGGCTGGAAGTCCCTTCCCGTAGCATGCGGTTGGTAAACATGGCTTGCAGCGGCTGGCTTTGATTCCATTGCCCTCCCTTCACCAACAAGTCGAAACGCACTACATCTTCATCACCGACTTGGATAATATTCAGCGGAACACCGTTTCGCATCACGCGCCGCTCCGGTTCCACTATCGAAAAATGTTCTATCTGACGGATTTCGGGAGCTGTTGTTCTATCTAAAATCATCCTTTCATTATCTGTTCTTGCAAGAATTTTTCGGCACGCGCCAAGTCTTGCGGTGTATCTATTCCGATTGTTTCCACTTCACTGATTCCTACTTTTACGGTATAGCCATTCTCCAGCCAGCGCAACTGCTCCAGCGATTCTGCCAGTTCCAAAGACGATTGTGGCAAAGCTGTAATTTCCTCCAGCACCGAAGCACGGTATGCATAAAGTCCGATATGTTTATAATAAGTATGTCCTGCCAGCCATTCCGCTTTGTCTTTATTCCGCATGTAGGGGATAATGGAACGGCTGAAATACAAGGCGTTCCCGTTTTTCCCTATTACGACTTTAGGCGAATTGACATTTTCCAGTGCGTCCCAACCGTCTGCCGGAGTAAAAGGCTTTACCAAAGTAGCTATTTGAGTGTCTGGAGCATCAAAACATGCCTTGATAGCCTCTAATTGTGAAGGTTGTATAAAAGGTTCATCACCTTGGACATTAACCACTACGTCAAAGCCTTTCCCCACTTTATGGTAGGCTTCACAACAACGGTCGGTTCCGCTCTTATGATTAGGCGAAGTCATGACTACCTTGCCTCCGAAAGCTTTTACAGCCGTTTCGATACGTTCGTCGTCGGTAGCCACACACACATCGTCCAACACGTTGCATACTTGTTCATACACTCGCTGAATGACCGGTTTTCCCCCTAATAAAGCCAACGGTTTGGCAGGGAAACGGGTCGATGCATATCTTGCAGGAATGATTCCGATAAATTTCATGGTATTCATTTTTGATTAGTAGCGTGCAAATTTACGAAAAAAATCTATTTTTGCATCCAAAACTTCATCAATATGAAAAATATGCATCAATGTATCCTTTGTATCGGGTCAAATTACCGGGCAGAAACCTATATGGGAATGGCTGAGATGCTGCTCAACCAGCGTTTCCCTTCCATCCGTTGGGGGAAAACAGTAAAGACCTTACCCGAAGGAACAACCTGCCCCACTCCCTACCTAAACCGAGCTGCCCGTTTAGATACAAACTGGGATGCCGATACTTTGCGGCATTATTTTAAAAGCATCGAAAAAACCTGCGGACGCACTTCCCTAAGCAAACAGACCGGCATCATCCCCCTCGACATTGACTTGCTGATGATAGACAACACCGTCCTCAAGCCCGAAGACATGCAAAAGCATTATGTCCGTCAGGTGTTGGAAGGGTTGGAAGAAAAATAGAACCGGAAAACATCGTGCCAAGTATCATTGCTTCTATGGCGGTTGAAGCATAGCTTCATTACAAATATATAATTGCATAGACTATTCCGTAGCTATTTTGCTTATTGCTTATCTCTATTTAAATTCTTTCAAGCTCGTCTTGAAAGCGTTCCCATGCCATTAAATCCTCGTGCCAGCTTTCAAATTCTTCCAAATCTTTATTCTATAATTTGCCAATATCCTTGTTTCCTGCCTCCTATACGTTTCAGTAAGCCAAGCTCTTGAAGCCGGGAAAGATTATGAATGACACCTCCCATTGTCGCATCAGGAATCTTCTCACATAATTCTTTTCGTGTGGCATTAGGGTGTTCATTCAGATAGACTAATATGGCTCGTTGTTGCTCCGTTAGCTTTTGTATGGTCTTTTGTATGGTCTTTTGTATGGTTTGTTGAGTAGTGTTTTGGTCGCTTTTGGTAGTCGCTCTTTCTGGATATTCAAACTTAAAAATCGTCCATATTCCCGAAACATCATAGCGGAACTCCGGCGTGGAGAATCCGTCATTCTTACAAGCTGTGATGATGCGTTCAATGCCGCGTCCCCATGCCTCAATCTCGCCTGCACGGAAGAAGGTGTTGGCAATATCCGGATTGTAAGGCATACTACGATGTGAAGACAATAAGGTTTCCACCGTCCATCCTTCGGGTAATACCCCACCATTTATTATTTCCAACTTGTTCTCATACACACGGATTTGGATGGGAGAAGGTTCTGCATAGTCTTTGTTAATGCAAGCATTCAATAGCGCCTCACGCAGTGCCTCACGAGGTATAGGAAGTGTTTCTATCCGTTGGATGCCTTCGTAAGTAATGATGGCTTTCATGTACTTGGTACACAGCAAGTCCATCAGTTTCACAATTTGCTGGAACAGATTACCATGCACTTCGTCCTGATACACCAAATCCATGCCTTCACGGAAAAAGCCGACCTTTACAAACGCTCCAGTCACATACTTTTCTGGGTCGGGATGGAACAGCAAGGCAGCGGCACGTTTCAGGTAACTGCCCTCATAAAGCCGGAGTTTCTCTAACAAATCATGATTATCGTCCATCAAGTCCGCTTCCTCCATGCGTCCGCTCCGTTTGGCATACTTGCGGAACAAATCGAATGTGGCATTATCCAAGTCTTCCGCTTTTAGATAAGGCACAGGTACACCATCCCAAGTCTTGCCCTGTTTGCGAAGCATGAAGCGGTCGAGTGCAGCCCCTTTCAGTTCCTGATTGGTTGCACCGCTTCGCTGGTAATACTTCCCACGAAAGCTAATAGGATAAGGATAAGCATCCGTCACAATCTCCAGATATTGCTTTTCGTCTTTTTCTCTCAAATTGACTTTCACCAAGATACCCATCATGTCGCGTACCTTGTTCGGGATGTCCTCCATCAATTTCTTGGCATCATGCACACCGCACACATCACCATTATCCTTTACGCCCACATAAAGGATACCGCCTTGTGCATTGGCAAAGCCACAAATCCATTTCTGGTATTCATCGCGCCAAGATTCTTTGAACTCTATGTTTTGGGATTCGGTAAGCATGAAATCATTTATAAATTATGTGTTTCTACATACTTATATGCAGCTTCTTTAAGTTGATATATAGGATGATTATGCTTATCGTAGCCTTTAATTCCTATAAGTTTTAGCTTTAAAAGCTTTTCAAAAAAGGAATTCCATTCTATTTTCTCTCGACCATTTTTAACTTCATACTGATTCGATACTCCTAAGCCATAAATGCAACTTCCTCCTACAAAATGAGCTTGGAAAAAGTCGGGATTATCTACAGATGTCCAAGATTTTAATCGTTCTTTATCATAATCTGATAATTCTTCATGTAAAGGTTTATCTTCTACTTCATTCCATTCCAATCCATTAACAACAATTTTGTCTTCTATGAACTTCTCATTTATGCACAAAGAAAGTTTGTCTGACAAGATTTTTTCAAAATCGTTAGTGTCATTATAATCTGCATATAAAGCCTTTTGACTTAGAAGCTGTTTTGATTTCATTCGATAAATCTGTTAAGCATGATTTGGATGAATGC
>ENA-OXEE01000529-OXEE01000529.1-human-gut-metagenome-genome-assembly--contig:-NODE-529-length-17895-cov-23.1925_pt1 | contig 17895 bp, 15 predicted proteins | sample MGYA00249824_ERZ652242 | MGnify/ENA primary metagenome ERZ652242 (study PRJEB26925, sample SAMN05826943) | human gut metagenome | biome: ENVO:2100002; feature: ENVO:00000062; material: ENVO:00002003... | reverse complement strand
ATATTGATACGTTTTAATTTTGATACTAATATCGTAATTTATAATAACTTATACATAATATATAAATGTTGACAGAGTGGGTTGTTATAACTCCATGAAAAAAGAATTAAATAGGTTTATGCAGCTACCTTACCACATAAATTTTCCCAAGTTATACGTTCTTTACCCTTTTCAAAGCGAATAACGCTATTTAAGTGATAATAGAACATGTCTTCCAACATTGCTTCGTCAATCATATAATAATTGAAATATAAACCACGGTTTTCCAAGTAGTCCTTTATTTCTTGATTATTTAGGTGAACCTCAGTACGATATAACTTTTGGGGATTACCGTAGTAATTGAGAATGTAATCTTTACCCGAACTATTTTTTATTTCTGCTATCTTGTCATAAGTCGCTATAGTAATTCCTTTTGACTTATCCTTGATTGCGTTTTTCTGCTTGACATTAATAGTCATGTATTTATCTGTCTTGTTGAGGCTGCCGCTTGTTGTGTAAGTTATTTCTGCACGGTCACTATCACGGTCTTTTATCCTTTTCCCATTCAAAATGGTTGTTACGGTCTTATCCTTTATTAAATTCCGTAATACCTTACTAACATTGAAAGGAGTATCTTTGCAAAGGTCTAATACCGTTATGTTGTTTGGCTCTAGACCTAATTTTGTTGCAATATAGCCCAAATAAAATTGGTCATTCGTGTATAAACTGTGATTATTTAGGCTTATCCATACTTTTAACATATCATCATTATGAAGGTTATTTGGTTCTCCTGCATTTCTGATATTAAACTTCAACTGACCGAACTCTATTTCATTCTCTCCATCTTTATATATTATGGTATAAACGTTATCGTAGTATCGTCCTTTCACTCGAACTAATTGAAATTCGTAAAGGTCATAAATGTCACCATATTCAAGTTCACTTATCTTATCGTAATGATAACGGTCTGTGACCTCAAAACATACCGTTAAGGCATCTATCATTATCTTTCTTTTACATACTCGTTTCATTCTTTATTTGGTTTTCACTCTCGTTATTTTCGTTTGGTTTGTTTGGTATTGTCGCCCAATAAGCCTTCATACTATCGCTGATAGCTTTTTTATGGCTATCGGTTAAACTTCGCCCTTTTAATCTATTGCTGATACGTAATTTGCTCGCATCGTCCATTTGTCGATATATTCTCATGTTTTTACATTTTTATATATAAATATTAGGTAAAGTTGAAAAAGTAGGTATAGTAAACATTTTTTCTGTAAATTACGACAACATAAAATATAGAAAACCGTTTCTGTTCCACACCTACTAAAAAAGTATCTATGTTCGTAGAAGATACATAGCTTAAAAGCCTTTTAAAGCACTCCTGAAGGCTATTGTTTCCAAATGTGTTCTTATCAACCGTGTCAAAGTTTCATTAAATCATATCCTTCTTCATGCAAATAATGACAAAAATCAATGATTTTGAAGAAATCTTCTTTAAAAGTTCGATAATCTTTCATGTATTCGCACAAACATCAAGGCAAAAACGTACAAAAGCCAGTCAAAACCATTGTTTTGACTGGCTTTCTTTGTTATCTGTTGCAATAAGTAAAAAATATCCACATTTAAAAGATGTCTATTTCGGTGACACGTCCCTCTTTTAGACCGGATTTTCATCCCTTATATCCAGGTCGTTTTCCACGCCTTTTACGCCTTCCTTGAAACTGCGCACCCCTTTGCCCAAGCCTTTCATCAGTTCGGGTATCTTCTTTCCGCCGAAAAACAGCAAAACTATCAGTACGATAAAAATTATCTCTTGCGTTCCTATTCCAAACATCATTTTCCAGTATTAAAAAGTTAAACGATTGTATTACAAACTTTTGCCCAATTCGTATACCTGGCGGCTATACTTTGTATTTTGCACAGCCCCGGCAGGCCACATTCCGGGAGCTATGACCATACCACGGTCTTTCCAACCGAGATAATTCAGCAAAGTTTTGTAGTGCGAAATCATCGGCTCCGCTTCTTTAGGGTCTGTATTAGCATACGCCATAAGAAAGGCAGATTGCTTGGATGCACCCTTGATGCGTCCGTTGACGGCATAGAAGCGGTCAATCACGGCTTTCAACTGTGAAGAGAACCCGAAGTAATACATAGGAGTGACAAACACCACCATGTCCGCTTCCAGCAAATATGGACGCAATTCCGAAATTAGTCTCTATTCCAACTTGTTGTAATATTCATCGGTCACAGGCTCCAGCCATTCATTGGATGTGTTTTCTCCGGGCACCTCAAAGGCGAGATGCGCAAACCAACTGTCCGCCGCCGCTCCATGCCAATGCTTCACATTCGCCGGGATATGAACGACATCGCCCGGAAGCATCTGCACGGCAGGCTTTCCCCATTCCTGATACCAGCCCTTTCCGGCTACGCAGACCAGCATCTGTCCGCCTCCTTTGGTCGCATGATGAATGTGCCAGTTGTTGCGGCAACGCGGCTCGAAAGTGACATTGTTGAACGGTATCTGCTCCTTGGATATGGGAGCCAGATAGCTGTTGCCGATGAAATACTTGGCGTAAGCGGTATTCGGCTCGCCGATGGGGAATATCATTTCCCGTTGGAAAGCAGCCTTTCCGTCCGCTCCCGCCGTCTGTGTAATCTTTTCTTGTGCCATAATTCCTTGAATATTAGTTATTGTTACTACGAATAATAAATACAGTATCTTTTTCATATTCTTTAATTTATTGATTATACCCACTCCTGTGTTGCAAAGATACAGCGGCACGAGACAAAGCAAGATACACATATCCCCGATGTTTGTACCTATTTTACTGAAAAATCAATCCAACCCTTTTTCCCGCAACCAATCATACATCAGTTCCGCCACCTCCGCATTGTTCAAGTCCGACATCGGGAAGTGCGTGTTGCCCGCTACCCAAAGTCCTTTGCTTGCGCACTGCCGCCATGCCCGCCGGGATGTCTTTGACTGATGATTTACCACTGACGGCTCTCTCTGCCGCCTGCACTTTCTCCAACGCCGGGGACACGCAGATTGCCGCTCCGGTCAGTGCCGCCGCTTTCAGGAAACCACGGCGGGACATTTCTATTCGGTTGTCACTTTCTTTCTTCATGATGTGATACCTTTAATTCTCTGCCGCAAAGTTACCGGGCATTCTCTTTGGCAACCGTACCTGAACCACTGATAGAACAACCAATTTCGTAGGTGCATGGGGATAATCCTTGCCCCGCTCCCCGATTTTCCTTATCTTCGCAAACCTAAAAAGCTATATATGAAAGACAAGAAATATCTGTTATTCGATTTGGACGGCACGCTGACCGACCCATTCACCGGCATCACCCGCTCAGTGCAACACGCTTTGAAGCATTACGGTATTATCGAGAATGACCTCAACCTGTTGACCCCCTTTATCGGGCCTCCGTTAATCGACTCTTTTAGGGAAAGGTATCATTTCTCCGAAGAGCAGGCGAAAGAAGCCGTCTGCTATTACCGTGAATATTTCGTGGAAAAAGGTTGGTGTGAAAACAAGGTTTATCCGGGCATTCCAGAACTTCTGAAACACTTGCAGGAGGCTGGACGCAAGTTATATGTCGCAACTTCCAAGCCTACTCCATTTGCCGAGAAGATATTGAGCCACTTCAACCTTTCCCGCTATTTTGAGCGAATCGAGGGCTCTTCTCTTGACCACACGAAGATGCGGAAAGCAGAAGTAGTGCAATCTCTTCTCGCTCAGGCAGGCATTACCGAAAAAGGGGAAGCCATAATGGTGGGCGACCGTAAGTATGATGTCATTGGAGCGCACGAAGTAAGCGTGGAATGCGTAGGTGTGCTGTATGGCTATGGTTCACGGGAGGAACTGATTTCTGCCGGAGCGGATTATGTCGTTCCATCCGTTGAAGCACTGTCTGCACTTTTCCGTTGAGGTGCATATTTAGTCGCCACCTCCAATCCGCCAGGAAAAGCACTGTTGATTCAGTCGGCAGCACAAATCCTGCAGGAGAAGCACTGTCGACTGAGTCAACAACACAAATCGGCGCGGAGAAGCACTGCTGATTCAGTCGACAGCACAAATCCTACAGGAAAAGCATCGTCGACTCAGTCGGCAGCCGCAATCCGTCAGGATAACCGCTTTCCCCAGCGGGGACAGCTGAAATCGAGACGGATTGCCACTTTCCCCGCTGCGGAACAACGCCAAGAATCCGCCTTGAAGCACATCCAGCAAAAGACTTTGGAAATGGCGAAAGAACATGTGTTCAACACGCGGAAGTCCGTCAGCGAGATTGCTACGAACTGGGCTTCCAATATCCGCAGCATTTCAGCAGGTGGTTCAAGAAGCAGGTGGGGTGCACGCCGAATGAGTATCGGGCACAGATAATATCGTGACTATTCGCTGCTATATATCCTTATGGATGTTTGTAAATAGCGGGAACTTTGCGGTATCAAATTACAAAGAGGTTTCCGTATTCAGTGCGAGTGATATCATCATGGGTCTCTAAATACGATTACCGATATTATCAATACCTTATATATTCATTATCCGACTTATATACCTGCTCCTCAAAACTCTTGTTCGGAGATGTTCCATGCTTATTAACTCCATCTATACCTTTGGAGTAAAAACACTCACTATCATGCAAAAAAGGTATCCAATGACCTAAAATCAATAAAAAAATATCCGTTTCAGGTCTATCCAAATCATGGAGACGTTTTATATATTGGGCACAGAATATCCAAAGCAAAAGCCCGTTAGTCAAATTGCCAATGACGGTAGGCTGAACAGTTGGATCGATGCCAATCTCAAATGGCTAAAGGACACCTTCGGCGAAGAGAACCTTGTGTCGTGCGTGCTGCACATGGACGAGAAGACGCCGCACCTGCACGCCACTGTCGTTCCCATTGTAACCGGGGAGCGTATCCGCAGGAAGCGGGAGGGCAAGAAGAAGTACGAGACGAAATCCGGTCCCCGTTTGTCAGCGGATGATGTGATGCGGCGCACCAAGCTTCATGAATACCAGAACAGTTACGCTGCGGCTATGAAACCGTTCGGGCTGCAGCGTGGGATTGTCGGCTCCACCGCCAAGCATCAGGCGAACTCGGAATACTACAGGCAGCAGGTAATCCGATATGAAGAGGACATAGCCAAGTTGCAGGCCGATGTGGAGAAAGCGCAGGAGGGCAGGAACACCATTCTTGCATGGTTCGGAAAGGGAGACCTTGCCAAGGCAAAGAAGGAACTGGCTGACAAGGACAGGCTGATTGCCGAACTCAATAAACAGATTAAGGCTCTTCAGGCAGAAAAGGCACGGTTGCAGGAACGGCACAAATCAGGAATCGAAAAGCTGCGGAACGGCTACCAGAAAGAGATAGACGCAGCCATCCGCAGGGCGGAAACCGCCGAGCGGCAGTCAGAAGAGAAAGATGCTGTCATAGACAGGCAGAGGAAACAGATAGACCGGCTTGACCGGATGGCAAACCCTCAGCGTTACAGCCTCTCATCCGGTGCCGAGCTTGTCCGAATTAACGTGTCCAACTACCGGAATCCGTCGCTCCACATCTGGACACGGGTCGGAGAGGAGCTTTTTGAGGACACCAAGTTCCAGATAGACTATGATATGGCCCAAAGACATTTTAACGGCCAGATCACGGACGAGGAGTTTGTCAATGCCGTGTTCGAGCCGCAGGAACAGGTAAGCGGGAAGCAGGCCGAACTGTTAGGCGCTGCATTCACCCTTGCTGTCGGTGGACAGGCAGAGGTTCATGTCGGTACTGGTTCTGGCGGCTCATCGTCTGACCTTCCGTGGGGCGAACGGAAAAACAAGCAAAGTTATTGGAAAAAATAAGCCTAAAAACCTTTTATGGAGTAGAATAGGTCTAATTTCCATTATTCTAACAATCGTATGAGATTCTTTTCTTATATTTGTGTCCAAAATTTGACAATTCAAAAACAATTCCAATGATGAGCAACTCTTTTGTAAAATATCTTTTAGAAGGAAATAATTGCCCTTCAAATGGACAAGTTGTATTTGACTCTTCTGATCATATACGTTTCCAAAATGGACAAAATGTATCTGGACATAATTACGGATGCAATCGTCGACTCGTAATTGAAAAAAACATTCAAGGGGATGAAGGTTATACAGTCACAATGTATAATCTTGATGGGGTTCATCCACTTTGGAAGAACAATGTTCAGATGGCACCTAAGAGAATGAAAATAGTTAATGTAGAAGGAAACATTGTAGAACTGCGAGGATATGGCTACGATGAAAATGCCCTTGCAATAGGTGCACCACTTCAAGCTGCATCTTTTGAGAACTATGGTGTAGCTGTCATGATAGAGGACGACTCTATTGTTCGTGCACAATTAAATATGTTTGACAGAAATATCAGTATCGTATATTTACAATAGAACAAATCAAATATGGAATTAGAAAGAACTTTTGACGATAACGTCTATTCGAATATAGATGACGGTTCTGTATTCCCTCTCTTTGTGCGTTATTCTGAAAAGAACGTTGATTTCAATAACAAGAACAACTCAACGAGCTTTGAAGATATGGTCGCACAGATTAAGGGCGTACATGAGTGTTGCTTTATTCATAGACGGCAAAAAAATAGAGACGGCAAGCTATTAGATGAGCTTGCTGTAAAAATTGATGAAATTAATATCTCTTTAACAGCAAAATTTGCTCGTGATGGATTTTCATTGATTAATCCAGTTCTATCTGAGAAGAATATCGTTCTTCCAGAGGAAAACGAGTATTCAAAGAGAAAATGTGAGATAAAATTTGTCGATCAGAACGAAAGTGAACTTCGTCTGATAAGTGGAGCTGGCTCATATTGGTTAAACCATACAGAAGAGATTAGCAATTTCCTAAAAGATTGTTTTGCCTTACCAATTCCTCCAATTGAAATTCACATAGAGGAGGATAAGGAAATGTGGCAAGCATACTTGGATGGTTTAAATGCACTTCTTGACGCAAAACGAGATTTGATAAAAATCGAGAAAGTCACTAAGCAAAAGAATGGTTTAGTTCGACTTGATTTTGACATGGATAGTTATATCCAAAACTTTAAGAATAAAATCGAAGACGAACTTCAAGGGAAGTGTGAAATTGAGCCTACAGTAGAATTAGAAGATGGAAACTGTACGATTTCGTTTGATAGCTACCAAATCATTCCTGACGACACAATAGATGCAATTAAGAGTATAGGAAAGGAGTACTGTTATTCTGCAGAAGAGCAGGTAACAAACTATGTGCATGGCTCATTGGAAGTCCTTTCTGACCCAGAAGAGCTTGCATCTATTGTTGCTGATATTGAGCAAGAATTTCATAATTTCGGATCTTCTTTTAATAAAAAAGGAGATAATGATTTCGTTGCTTCTACAGATCGTGAAATTGCCATCTTGAATCTAATTGTTGATAAATTGTGTAAGGGTATTGCTGAGGTCAGAAATACAACTCAAATTCAAGTTGGTTTACGCCCATCAGAGAGTTCCTTTGACATAAATTCTGTAAGATCCGACTTGTCTTTTGACTGCAAAATAGAAGCTGCTGGCAACTTCTATATTGTTACGTCAAGAAAGCCTCTCACAACCCAAGAACAGATATTTTCTAAGCTATCATTTGTTAGTTGTAGAGCTTCGATAAGTCCACAAAGTTTTAATCCAGAAATCGTCATAGATTCCGCAACACCAAAAGGAGATGCTTATTGTTGGATTCTCAATGACATCGAACAAGCACAACATGTTGGTTCTTTGTTTAATAAGGTTCGTAAAAACTATCCCGATCAGCGCGTAAGCAGCGTATATCAATATGCTTTTAGACCAATTATTGACAAGATGATTTTGGCGGACTTAAAGTATAACAATTACGAAAACAAGTCTATCTTTGTTGATGTACCAAGATCAAGCATTGTTTTGTATCCTAAGACAGAAGAAGAATACAATACTCTCAAAGAAACTATACAATCACAATTAGGCGAAGACGTCGAAGTTGTATTTCCTAAGTATGCTCCGTCTGCCTCTGTTATATTCTTATGTGATGATATAGTATTTAGAAAATCATTGTTCGAGAAGGTTGGCGTTGAACTTGCAGACAATCGTAAAAACTTCACTTTATATAAATTGAAGAAAGATGCTACACGATTGGATTTTGAATTCAATTTCACTACTATAGAGGAACGAGATAAAATTATTGCGATTATTCGTGATTGTATCTCAGGTGTACACGGTATCAAATTAAACTTTGAAAAGTCTAACGACAAGGGTGTAACAACTTGGAGTCTTACAGAAGATAAATCGCTTAAGCATGAATTGGAGCAAAAGCTCCAATCTGAATACCGCGAAGAGTACGTCAATTTCGTAAATGGAAAGAAATACGACGAAGTCTCAGAGATCGATGATGAAGAGTTTGCATCAAGCAAATTCCGTTCAAGGGAGCGTATGGTAAAATTCAAGCAACGTGCATTCTTGAAATATAATAGTCAGAAGCTTGGAACATGCAAGCGTCGAGGAATTGACTTTGCTATAATACAACTTGATACCGAAGCGGAAGATGGCATTGATTCTGGTGACCTTCACATAACAAAGGGAGATTACATACAATACCCCGCGATGGGCGAGGCAATGGAATTGCTTCGTCAGAGTCGTGCAATGAATCGTATTCTACGCCCTTCATCAAAATTCAATCACAAGCCGATAAACGAAAACCTGCAAAGTTTCATTTTTGATCCTAAGTATGCAGGAGAAACCGTTGTTAGCATAACAGATGCAGTTGAAGACATTAAGAAAAACTGCATATCAAGACCTGTTCCAAATGACAGACAGATAGAAGCTGTCGCCAAATCAGTTCTTGCTAATGATTTGGCTTTGATACAAGGTCCTCCAGGAACAGGTAAAACAACTGTTATCGCTGAAATAATTTGGCAATCAATAAGACGAAATCCAGAATGCAAAATTCTGCTCACATCACAGACGAACCTTGCAGTTGACAATGCACTTGAAAGACTTCAGGGACAGCCTGGTATTCGTCCGATTCGTATTGGTAAGCCAGATAAACTTGAACCAGAAGGTCGAAGATTCTCTATACCTATTATTGATAGCTGGACTGCAGATTCTAAACAAAATGAAGATAATGCTGCAAAAATATGGATCGACAGAATTTGCAATGCCATTTCTAATGATCCTAAATATGCAAATGCTACATCAGCATGGAAAAAAGAACTAGAAGACCAAGACCAACAGTCCCGGAGCCAATTCTGCCGGTTGTACAAGAATAATGTAAACCTAGTAGCAGCAACATGTAGCATTTGTGGTTCCACGGATTTTATGAGAACATATTGCGACATTTTTGGTAGTAATCAAAATGATGACATCTTCTTTGATGTGGTTATCATGGATGAAGCTTCAAAGGCGACTCCTCTTGAAATGGCAGTTCCGTTAGTCCTCGGTAAAAAGATTATTATCATTGGTGACCATAAGCAGTTGCCTCCAATGTTAGACGAAAATACAATTGATTCATCATTGGAAAAGATTGACCAAAAAGAATTGGCTGAAAAACTTCGTAAGGCAGAATCACAGTTTAAGCGATTGTTCGAATCGGCTGCAAAGGTTCGTAAGACTATCGTTTCAACACTTGATACGCAGTACCGTATGCATGAAGACATCATGAATACCATTAAGCAATTCTACGAAGAAGAATTGGCTGCTACAGGTGGCCTTAAATGTGGTATCTTGCAATCCATGGATGATCCTGATCTTAGCAATAAGGGAAGTAGGTGGCATGGCTTAAGCCTCGAACCAATATTCAAACCTGAATACCATGCAATTTGGATAGACGTAACTACACCAGAAACCCGATTAAACCCAGGTTATAAGAATGAAGGTGAGTTGAAGGCTATTGATATGGTGTTGAAAGCTCTGCAACAATCGGAAGGCTTTGATGAGTTCATGAAGGCTCAAAAGAAGCCTGAAGACAAAGAGATTGGTATCATCACATTCTATAGTGCTCAAAGTCGTGAAATAAAGCGCAAATATAAGGATTGTGGTTATAGAATTGATGTCGTCGACCGATTCCAAGGTATGGAGCGTAACATTATTATTGTATCAACTGTCCGAAGCAATGCTAAGAATAACATTGGTTTTGCAAAAGAGATAGAGCGTATAAATGTTGCTTTCTCTCGTGCTCGCAGATTGCTTATTGTTGTCGGTAACAAACGCCAATTCGAAAGCAATAGTAATTATGCTGCATCCATCCAGAGTATGAAGACATTTCCCGTTGAACAATTAACAGCCGCATTACGATGAAAAATAAAAGACAAAAGACAAATAAAAAACAGCAAGTTGCTATTGTAGAAAGCTTAGACACTAAGATAGCAAAAGCTGTTTATGCCGAAAAAAAGATTTCGGAAAGAATCATCGGCTATTATCCTTACGAACTTCAGTTTGTAAAGGCTACATATTTTGGTACAACTCAACGACCTGCTAAAATTTCTGCAATAGAAAAAGGAATAGTTGGCATACTGCTAATTGATGGCCATTCGTCTTTTAGCACCATTGGTCAAATCCTTGGATTAGATGTAGTTAATGACAAAGCAGAAAAGTCAATCTTGTCGAAAGCTTTGGATGGACTTCGATCTTTTAATGCTATTGAAGGTGACGACGACTATATTGCTCTTACCGAAGCAGGTAAAGTGTATGCTGACAAAGGTGAACGTCCTGACACATACCAAAAGTCTTTTGACATATTTGTGGACTCAGACCATGCTGATTGGAAAACTATTAAAAATGCATTGTCTGCAGTAAATGAGCATATAAAATTTATCAACACAAAGTGTGAAGATCTGTCTTTAACAATAGATGAAATAAAAGAATATGCGGCTGTACAGGCTCAAGACGTACATTATCCCCAAGAGCGTTATTTGTTAGAAAGTGCAGATTGGAAAGAAGGACATAAAGGTAGCTATAAAATGTACATATGCTTTGTGCAAGGTGTAAGTACTGGTATTGTTAGAGCTTTTGCATTTGATGAAAACATAAACAGCCTTAATCCTGTTGTAGCAGAATACATCAATAGCGATGCTACATTGGCATCCCAGTTGTTGGATAAATGTATAAAGTTAGAGTGCGAAATGAATTTTGACACTCAAATACTTGATGAAGAAGCTGCAAAGGAAGCGAAAGCTAATGTTTCACTAGACATTATCGAGGCTGAGAAGCGTCTTGTTGATGAAGAGGCAGAAGAGGAGCAAATAGTTGAAGAAACAAATGCTGAAAATGAGAGCAATAAAGTAGAAGAAAATTCAAGTGCAAAACCAGTCAAAAAGACAACAGTAAAGACAAAAGATCGCCTTCATAAGAAAGCGTTGTACGACTCTGTTTCATTTGAAGTTGAATTGCAGAAGATTTTCAAGGAAGATAATCCAGATGAAATATGGCTTATGAGTCCATGGATTAGAAAATCTGCATTTATGAATGACAGAGGCCCTCTTATAGAGAATTTCTTGGCAGATGAAAACAAGCGCATCTTTATAGCTTATTCCGAACCAGCTCAATCCCAAAATGATGAGAAACCTATGATGGATGAAGAGGTTGAGCCAGGAATAAAAATGCTCGCAGATCAATATCCAAATTTCTTTTACGTTCAATTGCCAGAGTTTCATTTTAAGAATGTCATTGAAGTAAAGGGAGATCAAAAGATACTATTTTCAGGCAGCTTCAATGTCCTGTCATTTTATGTATCTGAGCATCAAACACATGTTAGACGTGAGGAAATGGCATTGGCTAACCCTTCAATAGCAAAAAGCAAATATGTTAGTTTCCAAGTTGAGTTTGCAGAAAAATATGCAGAGCGTATTAAGAAAGAAATTGAAGAATTAAGTCTAGAAGCTGTTGAAAGTTACGAAAATGAAAGAATGAATTACTTCCTTGGCATTGATAATTCTGAAATAAAAAAACTATATATCCCTATAGTTGAACTGTTAGAAGAAAAGAAGTATCAAGCTATTGTTTCGTCTATACGTAAGCGTTTGACTACAATTGGACAGCAACTCGTTGCTCTTACCAATACCATAGGTGTTAATAGCAAGAAAAAGATAGAGCTAAAGAAAGAGTTGGATATCATTGAGAAGGACATGAACACAAATTCCGTTGATGATCCGTCACTGGCTGAGCTTCTTTCCAACAACAAACAGTTGCTTGAACACGTCAAAGAACAGAAAATTTTCCCAGGAAGAAAGGAAAGCTTTAAGGGGAATAATCCTCAGCAAAGACAAACAAACCCAAGAACAATAGGTGCTGTGCAGCAAAGTGATATTCTTAGAGAAGATCCAGAAGCAACTAAAGACGGTCTATCATTGTATTTAGCAAGACTTAGTCAAGCATTCATTAATCAGGAGATAAAGAAGGCTCCTATGAATGACAAACTTCTTGCTATAGTTCAAGATGATGAACTCGTCAAACTAATGGAAATGCTTACAGTCATGCCTTCACGTAACAAAGATAATGCTTTTGATTTATCAATTGGTATTAGCAGTTATTTGTTTAGGTATCCTACTCTTTTCAATCACAAGGAAGAATTTATTGCAAAGCAAAAGCGAACACAGCAACGCTTAACTCAAGTGAATCAAAACAATATACAAGAAATAGTAAAGAAGTTATCATAACATGTCAAGATTCGAATCATCAAGATTTGTGCGCAATCCTCAGGTAATGCATGTGGACGTATTAAAGTCCGCATGCGATGCTTTGGGATGGCAATACACCATCCACGATAATATACTAACGGTTTCGGATGCTAAGCAGAAATCTCGCCTACATGGTGAGTTTGCATTAAAGTTGAACCTTACAACAAATGAAGTCACTTACAACACGTATTATATGCCGAATGCCACCCAAAAGGTATTAGAACTTCAAGAGCAATTCTACGCATTAAATGCCACATATGCAAAGAACTCATTAATTCAAGAGTTTAAGAAAAAAGGGTTTAACTACAAGGAGAATGAACATTTTACACCAAACTCAGAAGAGGTATATAGCTTCTATATGGTTGGACGCTCTAAAGATAAAAATGAAACGGAACCTGTTGCGCAAATAAAGTTCACCATCCTTAAAGATGGCACGATAGTAACAGATTCAGACTATTTGCCTAACGATGTCAATGAGCGTGCTCATGACGCTATGGATGTTTTGGAACAGCTGTTAGGGAACAAGCGTGTGATGACAAAGAAACCTATACCTGCGAAGTATGCAGGAAAGCTAAAACCTCGCCGAGTGAATATGCAAACTATTGAACAGAAATAACCATGGAATCTATTTATACAAAAATCAAGGATATGCTATCTGCATATTACCCCGTGTTTTATCTGAATAGTTTTGAATATGACAGGACAAAACAGAAAATAGAGGGAATTGCAGACCTTTTACGCGCAGATAATAAGAAGGTGCGTATCTATACATGGAATTGCGTAGAGGGCTTGATGGAGAAGACCTCGGAAGGCTCTTTGTATAAAGGAGAAGAATACGATGAGCCAGAAATGACTTTGAAGTATATCTATAAAAATGATAATAGAGATATTAAAGATATCTTTATTCTTGAAGATCTGAGCAATTACATTGAAGAGGACAAAATCAAGTATTACATCCGTAAGATAGCTGAGCATGCAAAATTCACAAACACTCATGCAATTATCTTGTCTGCTGTTTATAAGTTACCAACAGAACTGGAGAAATATGTAACCGTACTTAATATTCCTCTACCAGATAGAACAGACATGGAGCGAACCTTGGCTGTTGTGGAACGACAAACCAAGAAGAATCTTTCTGTTGAAATGAGAAATAAAATGATAGATGCAGCATTAGGCATGACCTCAATGGAAGCAGACCTTGCATTTTGTTTAGCGGCTGTTAAAGATAGCCTTGGAGAAAACGCCCCCTATACAGTTTCAGCAGAAAAGGAACAGATCATTCGCAAATCAGGCATCTTGGATTTCTTTCCCAAAAATGAAAGTTTGAAAGATGTTGGTGGTATGGATGTTCTGAAGGATTGGCTATTCAAACGTCAAATGGCTTATCAAAAAAGAGCAAGAGATTGGGGTTTGCAAGAGCCTAAAGGTCTACTATTACTTGGTGTCCCTGGTTGTGGCAAGAGTTTGACAGCAAAAAGTATAGCCTCTTTCTGGAATATGCCATTACTTCGTTTGGATATTGGTAAAGTATTCCAAGGTTTAGTTGGAAGTAGCGAAGATAATATTAGGAAAGCAATAGCAACTGCAGAAGCAGTTGCGCCATGTGTGTTGTGGATTGACGAAATAGAAAAAGGACTTAGCGGTGTTCAATCCAGTGGATCTACTGATGGCGGTGTGACTTCGCGTATCTTTTCAACTATTCTGACATGGATGCAAGAAAAGACTTCTCCAGTTTTTGTCGTTGCTACAGCTAACAATATCAATCAACTTCCTCCAGAATTATTGCGCAAAGGGCGTTTTGATGAGATATTTTTTGTTGATCTTCCATCAAAGGAGGAGCGCAAAAACATCTTTACCATTCATCTTAACAAGAAAGGACAAAATCCAATAAAGAATAATTATCCGATGGAGTCTCTTGCCAATAATACAGAAGGTTTTAATGGTGCAGAAATTGAAGAGTGTATTAAAGAAGCTATGTTTGCTGCTTATGTTGAAAATCCAGAGAATCCCCAACTTAAAACAACTCATCTAATGAATGCGATTTCAAAAACAGTGCCGTTGTCTACCACAATGAAAGAGCAAATTGCTGCGCTTAGAAATTGGGCAGCAACGAGAGCAAAGAATGCTTCAATTATTGTAAGGGAAGAGGAACAGAAGGAAATGCCAATTCTTCTAACTCGCCCAGAGTTGGAATTGGAAAGGTCATTTGACTTGAACAACTCTAAAGAGAATAAATAGTGAGAACAAATTTGGTGTTTATAATAGCGTTGCCCCACCTCTTGCCATTCCGAACAGAGAAGTGAAAAGCGTTTATGCCGATGGTACTGCAAATGCGGGAGAGTAGGTAAATGCCAGCCCGGAAGCAAACAGGGATAATAACATGTGATGCATAATCTAATTCAAAAAGTCATTATGAATAATATTAATTTTATTCTAGTAAATGGTGACTTATAGTTGAATCAGTCCGAAAACAAAGGGGCTGATTTAACAAAGTCATCCCCTTTTTGGGAATCGTTTTAGACTCAACTTGGAAAGCGCATTGCTGACCTTGTATGGCTACTTGTCTTAATGGGTCTAATAATGCTTCTTTAATGAGGACCTCCTGAGCATGAGGGTAAAAGGCTCTTTAAAATTATAAATATTATGCTTGAACTCGAACTACAGCAATACCTTCTCCGCGAGTACCCACAAGAGAACGCTCGCTGCGAATGGAAGGAATTCAAGAATTTGAAGAACTCATTCTGCGGAGATGAGAAAGATGATGTCATTTCGTATGTGTCTGCCATTGCCAATATGGAAGGTGGACACTTGGTGATTGGTGTGCACGACAAAACATTGGATATTGTCGGAACGGACACATACAATTATGATAGACAAAAGGCGATACTGCGCCTAACCGAAAGATGCGTAAATCTTTCAACAGAAGGCTTGGATATAGATGAATTTATCACAGAGGATACTAATCGTAAAGTATGGGTTATCCATATTCCCAAACATCTACCTAAGCGACCTGTGTTTGCCCATAATAAAGCGTGGCAGCGAATTGAGGATTCTCTCGTAGAAATGACTGCTGAACGTATGAGTGCAATTCTTGATGAACCTATTTTTAGTGAAACGGATTGGTCTGCACAAATCGTATCAGATGCTACAATTGACGACCTTGATGAAGTTGCCATAGCTAAAGCTCGTATGATGTTCAAAAAAGTACATAGCCGAATACCTGAAGCCGAAGTAAATGCATGGACAGTAGAAACATTCTTGAGCAAATGTGGCATAATGAAGAACGGAGGAATCACTCGTGCTGCCATTATTCTGCTGGGGAAATATGAATCAGTTTTCAAGTTACGTCCCGCTGTTGCCCAGGTGACCTGGACGAGACGGGATGAAAAGCAGGATGTTGTGGATTACGAACACTTCACCGTGCCATTTATATTAACCGTAGATGAGATTTTATCAAAGATTGAAAATCTTACAATGCGTGAAATGCCGGGAGGCACGCTCTTTCCTGACACGATGAAGCAATATGATGACTATACCATCCGCGAGGCACTTCATAATTGTATCGCACATCAAGATTACACGATGCAACAGCGAATCAATTTCGTGGAAAATCCGACTTACCTTTATTACTCCAATGCAGGGACTTTCATTCCTGGTACATTGGAAAATGCTTTAACAAATGAAGAACCTCAAGCATATTTCCGCAATGAGTGTCTTTGCAGGGCAATGGTTGATTTCAACATGATAGACACAGTAAGTAGAGGTATCAAGAAAATGTTCAATGAACAATGGCGTCGCCATTTTCCAATGCCGGATTATGAGATTGATGCTAAAAACAGAAAAGTGTCAGTACGCATTTACGGTAATGAGATAAACAAACAATATACTAATTTACTCAAAACCAACGATTCACTAACCTTATGGGATTGCATATCATTAGATGCAGTCCAAAAGAGCAGAACCATTCATGAGGATGTTGCGCAGGATTTACTGAACAGAGGACTCATTGAGGGTGAAGCCCCCAATTATACAATCTCTTTAGGGATTGCAAAAGCTACTCGTCAACTGCAAGGTTATACCAGACAAAAAGGACTTGATAAGGAGAAAATCAAACAGATGATTTTGCAGTATCTTAAGAATGCCGGCACAGATGGAGCGAAACGTGATAGCATTTATGAATATGTCAAAGATGTAATGCCACAAGTTAAGACGCATGAACAGCAATTAAGACTTTTAGGAGATATACTTAGCGCACTAAGTGTGGATAAGCTTATTTATGCGAAAGGACGGATATGGTTCTTAAAAGAATAGTCATAACGGAAGATTTTGACGGTTTATTCCAATTATAGCGGAAATTATAACGGATTCCGTCATATTATAGCGGACAATAATAATCCGGTTAATTTATGTCAAACTCGTAAATTGAAGAAGTATGTTATTAGGAGAAAGAATAAAAGAATTAAGAGCAGAGCACGGAGTACTACAAAGGCAGTTGGCAGCCTTGCTTGAAATAGATACTCCGATGTTCAGCAAAATAGAGCGCGGAGACAGACGAGCTAAACGGACACAAGTAATACAATTGGCTGAATATTTTAAGGTGGATAAGAATGAACTTCTCACTCTGTGGTTAGCAGACAAAGTATTAGATGCGGTAGAGGATGAAGACGAATTAAAACACGATGCGATAGAGGTTGCACAAAAAAGAATAGGCTAATACTTACAATTATCGGGAACTATATGGTATCATAACTATATAATCCCTGACATTAATATTTGATAATCAATGAATTGGGCTACAATATTCGGTTCAAGCGTGGAACTGCGTGCTATCTCCACGTTCTTGAAGGTCCTAGGAAAACCCAACGTACAATGGTAAATAGACAGCAGACCCACGCCATGCAACGTGGGAACCGCCAACGTCCATCCTTGTGCAATCATGAAAATTTCCTAGGTTTTCAGAGACAAGAATGAAGCATGACGCTTCTCACAATATTTTTCCCACAAAATAGCAAGCCGCAAACGCTTTCACCTTGCTTGCTGCTACAAATGTAAACAATAACTATGAAATAATCAAACGAATCACGAAATTTTATCTGGTCGCAGACACGGCTCTTTCATTTAAAACAACCTCTATAATCCTTGTTATTCTCCGAAAAACCATTATTTTTGCGCACAGCGATGCAGGAAGCACCGCTTCCGGTGTTTCTTTTTAT
>ENA-OXEE01000528-OXEE01000528.1-human-gut-metagenome-genome-assembly--contig:-NODE-528-length-17905-cov-8.75406_pt1 | contig 17905 bp, 10 predicted proteins | sample MGYA00249824_ERZ652242 | MGnify/ENA primary metagenome ERZ652242 (study PRJEB26925, sample SAMN05826943) | human gut metagenome | biome: ENVO:2100002; feature: ENVO:00000062; material: ENVO:00002003... | reverse complement strand
TTTCTTTGATTATCCCCAGCCCGTTGCAGGCGAGGGCCACTTCATCAGCACCTACAAGCACAACGGCAACCCCATCCCCAGCTTTGAAGGTGAGCCTTTGCGCTTTGCCTGCCCCCGCACCATCGGTGATTTTGCCCACGATATGTGGAGCAGCCTGAACGTGGACAACAAGGTGAGCCTGTTTGCCCGGGTCATCGACCTGGACACCGGCGAGAGCGGCGATATGATCTTTAATAAATATGATCCGGTGTGCAGCGACCTTGACGACCCCGAGGAGCCGGAGCTGCTGCCCGAGGAGCTGGAACTGCTCAAAAAGCTTGACGCCGAGGAAGAATAAGAGTAAACCTTAGGATATAAGGAGGATGCACCAATGAATGAACTCGCACTGAAGTACGGCTGCAACCCCAACCAGAAGCCCAGCCGCATCTATATGGAGGATGGCTCTGACCTGCCCGTCACCGTCCTGAACGGCAAGCCCGGCTACATCAATTTTCTGGATGCTCTGAACTCCATCCAGCTGGTGAAGGAGCTGAAGGAGGCCTGCGGCCTGCCCGCTGCCGCTTCTTTCAAGCACGTCTCCCCGGCGGGTGCCGCCCTGGGCCTGCCCCTGACCGATGTGGAGCGGAAGATGTACCACATCGCCCCGGACATGGAGCTTTCGCCGCTGGCCTGCGCTTATGCCCGCGCCCGCGGTGCGGACCGGATGTCCTCCTTCGGCGACTGGATCGCTCTCTCCGACGTCTGCGATGTGCCGACTGCAAAGCTCATCCAGCACGAAGTGTCTGACGGCATCATCGCCCCGGGCTATGAGCCGGAGGCACTGACCATCCTCGCCGGAAAGAAGAAGGGCAATTACAACGTGGTCGCCATCGACCCGGCCTACAAGCCGAACCCCGTGGAGCACAAGCAGGTCTACGGCATCACCTTCGAGCAGGGCCGCAACGAGCTGGCCATCAACGCCGACACCATGTTGACCAACTGGGTCACCGAGAACAAGACTGTGACCGAGGAGCAGAAGCGCGACCTCATCATTGCCCTCATCACCCTGAAATACACCCAGTCCAACAGCGTCTGCTACACCGCAGGCGGCCAGACCATCGGCGTGGGCGCCGGCCAGCAGAGCCGCATCCACTGCACCCGTCTGGCAGGCCAGAAGGCCGACAACTGGCAGCTGCGCCACATGGATAAGGTGCTCAACCTGCCCTTCCGCGACGATGTGGCAAAGCCCAACCGCGACAACGCCATTGATGTTTACATCGGCGACACCCCCGAGGACGTCATCGGCGACGATGTCTGGGCCGAGACCTTCACCCGTCAGCCCGAGCCGCTGACCGCTGAGGAAAAGAAAGAGTACCTGAGCCACGTCACCGGCGTCTGCCTCGGCTCGGATGCGTTCTTCCCCTTCGGCGACAACATCGAGCGCGCACGCCGTTCCGGCGTGACGGCCATCGTCCAGCCCGGCGGCTCCATCCGCGACCAGCAGGTCATCGACACCTGCAACAAGTACGGCATCGCAATGGCATTCTGCGGCATCCGGCTGTTCCATCACTAAAAAGCCTCTCCCTTTGGGAGAGGTGTCACCGGAGGTGACGGAGAGGGCAAGGACGCTGAGAAAAATCCGCAGGCACGGCGATAATATCGTTCTGACAAAGAGTCTGCCTATCGCTGTGCGGCGGCATTGTCGTACCGGGCTTGCCCTCTCAGGCGCTTGCGCGCCAGCTCTCCCAAAGGGAGAGCCTTCTGCGAAGGGAAAATGTCAGAAAAACAATAACCTGTTTGGGAGGTTATAAAAATGGCAAAAAAAATTCTGGTCGTTGGCGGCGGCGGACGCGAGCACGCCATCATCAAGGCATTGAAGAAGAGCCCCGACTGCGGCGAAGTCTGGTGTGCGCCCGGCAACGGCGGCATCGGCTATGACGCCCACTGCGTCAACATCAAGGCCACCGATGTGGAAACGATGGTCGGCTTTGCGGAGACGGAAAAGTTCGACTACGTCGTGGTGGCTCAGGACGACCCGCTGGCACTGGGCATGGTGGATGCGCTGGCGGCAGTCGGCATCCCGGCCTTCGGCCCGGACAAGGCCGCTGCCCGCATCGAGGCATCCAAGGTCTTTTCGAAAGACCTCATGAAGAAGTACGGCATCCCCACCGCAAAGTATGAGACCTTCGACGACCCCGCCAAGGTCATGGAGTACATCAAGGCTGAGGGCAAATACCCGGTGGTCATCAAGGCCGACGGCCTTGCACTGGGCAAGGGCGTGCTCATCTGCGAGAACGAAGAGCAGGCCGCCGAGGGCGTCAAGGAGATCATGCTGGACAAAAAGTTCGGCGCTTCCGGCAACCATGTCGTGGTGGAAGAGTTCCTCACCGGCCCTGAGGTCAGTGTGCTGAGCTTCACCGACGGCAAGGTGGTCAAGCCCATGGTGTCCTCCATGGACCACAAGCGCGCCAACGACCACGACACCGGTCTGAACACCGGCGGCATGGGTACCGTCGCGCCGAACCCCTATTACACTCCGGCCATCGCTGCCGAGTGCATGGAGAAAATTTTCCTGCCCACCATCAAGGCCATGAACGCTGAGGGCTGCCCCTTCAAGGGCTGCCTCTACTTCGGCCTGATGCTCACCCCGGACGGCCCGAAGGTCATCGAGTACAACTGCCGCTTCGGCGACCCTGAGACTCAGGTGGTGCTGCCCCTGCTGGAAAGCGACCTGCTCAAGGTCATGACCGCCTGCACCGAGGGGACGCTGGCCGACACCGAGGTCAAGTTCTCCGACGGCGCTGCCGCCTGCGTCATCCTCGCTTCCGGCGGCTACCCGGTGGCCTACGAGAAGGGCAAGCCCATCACCGGCCTCGTGGACGGCCAGCTGCCCAATGAGCCGGACGTCACGGTCTACCACTCCGGCACGGCCATCACCGAGGACGGCCAGCTCGTCACCAACGGCGGCCGTGTGCTGGGTGTGACGGCCACCGCGCCCGGCCTGCCCCGCGCCGTCTCCATCGCCTACGAGGCGGCGGAGCACATCCACTTCGACAAGCTGCACAAGCGCACCGACATCGGGATGCGGGCGCTGAAAGCGCTGGCAGAGAAGCAGTAAATGCAGCTCTGAAGGCTCTCCCTTTGGGAGAGCTGTCACCGAAGGTGACTGAGAGGGCAAGGATGCTGACAAAGATGTGCAGGCACGGCGATAGCATCGCGCTGACGAAGGGCCTGCTTATCGCTTTGCGGCGGCTTTGCCGCACCGGGCCTGCCCTCTCCGTCATTGCTTCGCAATGCCACCTCTCCCAAGGGGAGAGGCTTTGGCGCGGATACCTATAAAAGATTGAAACAACGAAATAACAAGGGGGATTTCCCAATGGTATATCGTATCTATGTTGAAAAGAAACCCGGCTTCGACGGCGAGGCCCAGAGCCTGCGCAATGAGCTCGTCTCTCTGCTGGGCATCAAGGAGCTGAACGGTCTGCGTCTGCTCAACCGCTACGACGTGGAGGGCATCGACGAGGCTCTGTTTGAGCAGTGCGTCCCCACCGTGTTCAGTGAGCCGCCGGTGGATAACACCTATGCAGAGCTGCCCGTCTCCGACGGCGTGTCTTTCGCCGTGGAGTATCTGCCCGGCCAGTTCGACCAGCGCGCCGACTCTGCCGCCGAGTGCATCCAGCTCATCAGCCAGGGCGACCGCCCGCTGGTGCGCTCTGCCCGCGTCTACCTGCTGGAAGGCACCCTGACCGATGAGCAGGTGGCTGAGATCAAGAAATACGTCATCAACCCGGTGGAGGCCCGCGAGGCTTCGCTGGACACCAGGGCTACCCTGAAGATGGAGTATCCCGTCCCCACCGAAGTGGAGGTGCTGGACGGCTTCAACGAGCTGGATGAGGCAGGCCTGAAGAAGTTCATCGACGAGAAGGGCCTCGCCATGGACCTGGGCGACATCAAGTTCTGCCAGGAGTATTTCCGCTCGGAGAAGCGCGACCCGACCATCACCGAGATCAAGATGATCGACACCTACTGGTCGGACCACTGCCGCCACACCACCTTCGGAACCATTCTGGATGACGTCCAGATCGACGATGCCGTGGTGCAGGAGGCCTTCGACCGCTACATGGCCATGCGCGCCGACCTTGGCCGGGAGAACAAGCCCCGCTGCATGATGGACCTGGCCACCATCGGTGCCAAGGAACTGAAAAAGCAGGGCATCCTGAAGAACCTCGACGAGTCTGAGGAGATCAACGCCTGCACCGTGAAGATCAAGTGCGACGTCAACGGCAAGGACGAGGACTGGCTGTTCCTCTTCAAAAACGAGACCCACAACCACCCGACGGAGATCGAGCCTTTCGGCGGCGCTGCCACCTGCATCGGCGGCGCGATCCGTGACCCGCTGTCCGGCCGCAGCTACGTCTATCAGGCCATGCGCGTCACCGGCGCAGGCGACCCCCTCAAGCCCGTCAGTGAGACCCTGCCCGGCAAGCTGCCCCAGCGCAAGCTGGTGACCACCGCTGCCGCCGGTTATTCCTCCTATGGCAACCAGATCGGCCTCGCCACCGGTCAGGTGGATGAGATCTATCACCCCGGCTATGTGGCAAAGCGGATGGAGATCGGCGCTGTTGTGGGCGCAACGCCCGCTTCCCACGTCCGCCGCGAATGCCCCGCTCCCGGCGACGTCATCGTCCTGCTGGGCGGCCGCACCGGCCGCGACGGCATCGGCGGTGCCACCGGTTCCTCCAAGGCCCACAAGCTGGACAGTCTCGAGCACTGCGGTGCTGAGGTCCAGAAGGGCAACGCCCCCATCGAGCGCAAGCTGCAGCGCCTGTTCCGCCGCGAGGACGCCTGCAAGATGATCAAGCGCTGCAACGACTTCGGCGCCGGCGGCGTCTCTGTCGCCATCGGCGAGCTGGCCGACGGCCTGTATATCGACCTGAACAAGGTCACCAAGAAGTATGACGGCCTCGACGGCACCGAGCTGGCCATCAGCGAGAGCCAGGAGCGTATGGCCGTGGCTCTGGCCCCTGAGGACGTGGACAAGTTCATCGCCATCGCCACCGAGGAGAACCTTGAGGCCACCCCCGTGGCAAAGGTCACCGAGGAAAAGCGCCTGAACATGGTGTGGAACGGCAAGTCCATCGTCAACATCAGCCGCGAGTTCCTGAACTCCAACGGCGCTGAGAAGCACCAGAACGTCCACATCGAGAAGGGGACTGTCTGGCAGCCCCAGTGGGCCGGCGTGACCTTCGAGCAGAAGATGAAGAACATGGTGGGCGATTTGAACGTCTGCAGCAAGAAGGGCCTTTCTGAGCGGTTCGACTCCACCATCGGCGCGGCCACCGTGCTGATGCCCTTCGGCGGCGCATACCAGCTGACCCCCCAGAACGCCATGGTCGCAAAGCTGCCCGTGGACGGCGAGACCAACACCTGCTCCGGCATGGCATGGGGCTACAACCCCTACCTCATGAGCGCCAACCAGTATGTGGGCGCGCGGATGGCCGTCGTCGAGAGTGTGACCAAGCTGGTGGCCTCCGGCTTCCGCTATGAGGACGCCTACCTGACCTTCCAGGAGTACTTCGAGCGCCTTGGCACTTCCCCGGAGCGCTGGGGCAAGCCGCTGGCCGCTCTGCTGGGCGCACTGGACGCACAGATCGGCCTCGGCATCGCCTCCATCGGCGGTAAGGACAGCATGTCCGGCTCCTTCGAGCAGCTGGATGTGCCTCCCACGCTGGTGTCCTTCGCCACCGCCATCGGCAAGGCCGGCCGCGTCGTCTCCACCGAGTTCAAGAAGCCGGAGAGCACCGTCGTCCTCATCCGGCCCATCCTGGACCCCGTCACCGGCTGTCCCAACTTCTTCTCCCTGAAGGCCAACTACAAGAAAGTTGAGCAGATGATGGAAGATGGCATGGTGGCCGCTGCTTCCTCTGTGGGCTATGGCGGTCTGGCTGAGGCCCTCTTCAAGATGGGCCTGGGCAACCGCATCGGCTTCAAGATGATGAACAACATGACCACCCACGATATGTTTAAGCCCATGTACGGCTCCATCGTGCTGGAGATGGTCTCTGACGCCCCGGCTGGTGAGCTGCTGGGCGAGACCACCGCAGACTACACCTTCGAGTGCTGCGGCGACAAGCTGGATATGGCTCAGCTGCAGGAGATCTGGGAGAGCAAGCTCGAGCCCGTCTATCCCTACCGCAAGGCCGGCCCTGTCGTCGAGAAGATCGACGGCAGCCTGACCGCCCCCGCTGCGCCCAAGATCGGCGTGGCAAAGCCGAAGGTCATCATCCCGGTCTTCCCGGGTACCAACTGCGAGTACGACACCGCCCACGCCTTTGCCCGCGCCGGTGCAGACCCCGAGGTGCTGGTCATCCGCAACCTGACCCCCGCTGACGTCACCGCCAGCTGCGAGGCACTGGTCAAGGCCATCAACGAGAGCCAGATCGTCATGCTGCCCGGCGGCTTCTCCGGCGGCGACGAGCCGGACGGCAGTGCAAAGTTCATCGCCTCCTTCTTCCGCAATCCTGCGGTCACTGAGGCAGTCCGCGACCTGCTGCAGCATCGTGATGGTCTGATGCTGGGCATCTGCAACGGCTTCCAGGCCCTCATCAAGCTGGGTCTGGCCGCTTACGGCGACATCCGCCCCATCACGGCCTGTGACCCGACCCTGACCTTCAACACCATCGGCCGCCACCAGAGTATGCTGGTGCGCACCCGTATCGCCTCCACCGGCAGCCCCTGGCTGTCCAAGTGCAGCGTGGGCGACCAGCACACCGTGGCCATCAGCCACGGTGAGGGCCGCTTCGTGGCACCTCAGAGCGTGCTGGACACCCTCATCGCCAACGGCCAGATCGCGACCCAGTACGTCGATCAGGACGGCAACCCCAGCATGGACATGAAGTACAACCCCAACGGCTCCGTCCTCGCCATCGAGGGCATCACCAGCCCGGATGGCCGTGTCTTCGGCAAGATGGGCCATTCGGAGCGCAGCGGCGAGTACCTGTACAAGAACGTCACCGGCGACAAGTATCAGCCTATTTTCGAGGGCGGCGTGGACTATTTCAAGATTTGATGGTAAAATAGGAGAAAACCTCTCCGTCATTGCTTCGCAATGCCACCTCCCCTAACGAGGGGAGGCTTTGGCATTTCGTAAAGCTTTATCTCTTCGCCAGAGGCTCCCCTCGATAGGGGAGCTGTCGAGCGGAGCGAGACTGAGAGGTTGAGGTTTCGTAAAACTTACCCAAGGAGGACATCTTCATGTCTCAGCATGACCGTTATATCAGCCCTTTTTCCACCCGTTATGCCTCCGATGAGATGCAGTACATCTTCTCGGACGACAACAAGTTCCGCACCTGGCGCCGCCTGTGGGTGGCCCTGGCCCGGGCCGAGATGAAGCAGGGCCTGACCAATATCACCCCCGAGATGGTGGCCGAGCTGGAAGCTCATGTGGACGACATCAACTATGAAGTCGCCATCGAGCGGGAGAAGCTGGTGCGCCACGACGTCATGAGCCATGTCTACGCCTACGGTCAGCAGTGCCCCAAGGCAGCAGGCATCATCCATCTGGGTGCCACCAGCTGCTATGTCGGCGACAACACCGACATCATCGTGATGCGTCAGGGCCTCGAGCTGGTGCGCAAGAAGCTCATCGGCGTGCTGGCAAAGCTGGCAAAGTTCGCCGAGGAATACAAGGATATGCCCTGCATGGCCTACACCCACTGCCAGCCCGCCCAGCCCACCACCGTGGGCAAGCGCGCTACCCTGTGGGCCAACGAGCTGGTGATGGACCTCAGCGAGATCGACCACCGTCTGGCTACCCTGCAGCTGCGCGGCGTCAAGGGTACCACCGGCACCCAGGCTTCCTTTATGGAGCTGTTCAAGGGCGACGCCGACAAGATCCGCGCCGTGGATGCTTCCATCGCCGAGGAGATGGGCTTCGACAGCGAGGCTGTCATCCCGGTGTCCGGCCAGACCTACAGCCGCAAGGTGGACGCCTTCATCCTCAACGCACTGGCCGGCATCGGCCAGAGCTGCATGAAGTTCGCCACCGATCTGCGCCTGCTGGCCAACTTCAAGGAGATGGAAGAGCCGTTTGAGAAGAACCAGATCGGTTCCTCCGCCATGCCTTACAAGCGCAATCCCATGCGCTGCGAGCGCATCTGCGCTTTGAGCCGCTACCTGATGGTGGATGTGCTCAACCCCAGCTTCACTACCGGTACGCAGTGGTTCGAGCGCACGCTGGACGACAGCGCCAACAAGCGCGTTGCCATGGCTGAGGGCTTCCTTGCCACCGACGCCATCCTGAACATCATGCTCAACGTCACCGACGGCATCGTGGTCTACCCGAAGGTCGTGCGCAGCCGCCTGATGGCCGAGCTGCCCTTCATGGCCAGCGAGAACATCATGATGCAGGCCGTGGAGAAGGGCGGCAACCGTCAGGAGCTCCACGAGCGTCTGCGCCAGCACGCCATCGCCGCCGGCAAGCAGGTCAAGGAAGAGGGGCTGCCCAACGACATGGTGGACCGCATCGCCGCCGACCCGGCCTTTGGCCTGACCAAGGAGGAGATCGTGGCGGGCCTTGTGCCGGAGAACTTTGTGGGCCGCGCTCCCCAGCAGGTGGAGGAGTTCATTGCTCACATCCTCAAGCCCATCTTTGACGCCAACCCGGATGCTGTGGAACAGCACGCAAACCTGAGCGTCTAAACGTGATTTTACAGGAAAAGAGGCTGTTGCCGCAGGCAACGGCCTCTTTTCTGCACACAGAAGGAGTTTTCATGCGACTCGATAAATATTTAGCCGAGACGGCCCAATGCACCCGGAGCGAGGCGAAGGCACTGCTGGCGAAAGGCCGCGTCACGGTCAACGGCGCGGTCTGCAGGAAAGGGGACACCCAGCTGAAAGAGGCTGACGCCGTGGCGGTGGACGGCAAGGCGCTGGCCTACCGGCAGTTCGTCTACCTTATGCTCAACAAGCCCGAGGGCGTCGTCAGCGCCTCTACCGACAAGCGGGACACGACAGTCGTGGATCTGGTGGGGGATGCCTATCCCCGGCGGGAGCTGTTCCCGGCCGGGCGGCTGGACAAGACCAGCACCGGTTTCGTCCTGCTGACGGACGACGGCGGCTTTGCCCACGACATCCTCGCGCCGAAACGCCACGTCTCCAAGACCTACACCGTCGTCATCGACACCCCGCTGACGGAAGAGATGAAAGCCGGCTTTGCCGCAGGCGTCACCCTGGCCGACGGCACGGCCCTTTCGCCGGCGGAAGTGTCCGCCCTCACCCCCGACGGTCTGACGGTCCGCGTCCTGCTCAGGCAGGGCGTGTATCATCAGATCAAGCGGATGTTCGGCGTCTACGGTGCGGGCGTCAACGCCCTGCACCGGGACGCCATCGGCGGGCTTGCGCTGGACGAGAGCCTTGCCCCGGGCCAGTGGCGGGAGCTGACAGCCGACGAGGTGGCGAAAATTACCACGGGGTAAAGGACTGCTTTTCACCCGGTTTTCAAAAAAGTATCACATTTTACCGGTAAAATAGCCCTCAGAACCACGCAGAAAGGCCCTTTTTGGCCCGAAAATGACCCCGAAAGATAATTTCAACAAGAAAGAAGAATTTTTTTTGGTGAAATATGTTGCAAAAGTAAATTCTTTTGTGTAAAATATAAAATGTAATGCGGCGAAATTGTTAAAAATCACAATCCCGCCCACCTGCGGTTTGCACAAGAGAGGAAAAGGGGTATCCATTTATGGCCAATAGAGTATTTCAGAGCGTGATCTACCAGATGAAGGACGCGATCGACCGCGTGGTCGGCGTGGTGGATGAGACCGGCGCTGTCATCTCCTGCTCGGAGCTGAATCTGATCGGCGAGGTGCGCGAGGGCTTTATGGCAGAGCGTCTGACGGCCGGTGACCGCTTCGTGCGGGATGGCTACACCTACCAGCAGTTCTCCAGCGCAAAGCATAACGATTATGCCGTTTTTGTGGAAGGTGCGGACGAGACTGCGGGCCAGTTCGCCGCCGTGCTGTCCATCAGCCTGCAGAGCATCAAGCAGTATCACGACGAGAAGTTCGACAAGGCCAACTTTATCAAGAACGTGGTGCTGGACAACATCCTGCCCGGCGACATCTACGCCAAGGCCCGTGAGCTCCACTTTGCCACCGACGTCTCCCGCGTGGTGTTCATCGTCCGCGTCACCAGCGGCGGCGACATCTCCGCTTACGACGTGGTGAGCAGCCTGTTCCCCGACAAGCAGAAGGACTTCGTCTTCAACATCAGCGAGACGGATACCGTTCTGGTCAAGGAGATCCGCAAGGGCATCGACCGCACCGATATGGAGAAGCTGGCCGCCAGCATCGTGGACACCCTGTCCGGTGAGCATTACATCAAGGCTGTCGTGGGCATCGGCACCCCCATCGCCAACGTGAAGGACCTGGCTACTTCCTTTAAGGAAGCACAGATCGCCATGGAGGTCAGCAAGGTGTTCGACACCGAGAAGCAGATCATCCGCTACGACAATCTGGGCATCGCACGTCTGATCTACCAGCTGCCCACCACGGTCTGCGAGATGTTCCTGCGCGAAGTGTTCAAGCAGGGCAGCATCGAGAGCCTGGACCAGGAGACCCTGTTCACCATCCAGCGCTTCTTCGAGAACAACCTGAACGTCTCCGAGACCAGCCGCGGTCTGTTCGTCCACCGCAACACGCTGGTGTATCGTCTGGAAAAGATCAAAAAGCTGACCGGTCTGGATCTGCGTGAGTTCGACGACGCTATCGTGTTCAAGGTAGCGCTCATGGTCAAGAAGTACCTGTCCAACAACCCGGCCAAATATTGATATTTCGTCTCAGCCGCTCCGGCTGCGGACGCCGAAACCGGCCGCTCGACCCCGATGCTGGCCGGTTTCTTTTGTAATGGTCTGGAACTTCTGTGCCAAATAAATTTTTCAGGAGCAAGATACTCATGATAGATTTTGAACATGTCACCAAGATATACAAACGGAGTGATACTCCTGCTCTGGAGGACATCGACTTCCATGTAGACGACGGCGAGTTCGTCTTTCTGGTGGGCCACTCCGGCGCCGGCAAGTCCACTCTGCTCAAGCTCATCCTCCGCGAAGAGCTGCCCACCGAGGGCCGCGTCATGGTGGACGGCAAGGACGTCGCCCGGCTGCGCCGGGGCAAAGTGCCTTTCCTTCGCCGCCAGATGGGCATTATCTTCCAGGATTTCCGCCTCATCCCCACCATGACGGTCTACGAGAATGTGGCGTTTGCCATGCATGTCACCAACATCGGCAAAAAAGACATCAAAGAGCGCGTCAACTACATGCTGGAGCTGGTGCATCTGGAAGATAAGGCAAAGGTCTACCCCGAGTTCCTCTCCGGCGGTGAGCAGCAGCGCGTGGCCGTGGCCCGCGCTCTGGCCCACAGCCCCCGCCTCGTCATCGCGGACGAGCCCACCGGCAACATCGACCCCGAGATGAGCCTTGAGATGATGGAACTGCTGGAACGTGTCAGCGAGATGGGCATCACGGTGCTTGTCGTCACCCACGAGCATGAACTGGTGCGCCGCTTCAACCGCCGCACCATCACCCTGAAGCAGGGCCGCATCATCTCCGATGTTCCGGCCAGCTTCGGCGAGGAGGTACACGCATGAAGATCTCTACGTTTGGGTTCCTTACCCGGCGCGGCGTGCGCAACCTCGGCAAGCACTGGGCCATGACCATCGCCTGCATCGCCTCCCTCAGCGTCTGCATGACCCTGAACATCTTCGCCAGCCTCATTGAAGTCAATGTGGACAGCATGGTGAGTTATCTGGGCAGCCAGAACGAGATGGTGGTCTACGTGGACCCCGAGGCCGATGACGCCACCATCCAGTCTGTGGGCAATGCCCTCAGCGGCACCGCAGGTGTGAGCCGGGTGCAGTATATGTCCAAAGAAGACGTCCTCAACCAGTACAAGGGCTATATGTCCGACTATGCCGCCCTGCTGAATGAGTTCGAGAACGACAACCCCTTTAAGGCCAATTACCGCGTCTCCCTGTCTGATCTGAGCCAGATGGAGACCATCAGCAAGCAGTTCGAGAACATCAGCGGCGTCTACAGCGTCACGGCTCCCATCGAGATGACCAGGACCTTTGTGGAGGTCCAGCAGGCTGTCACCAAGGTCGGGCGCGGTCTGGTGCTGGTGCTGATGGCTGTCAGCATCATCACGGTGGGTACCACCATCCGGCTGAGCGTCTTTGCCCGCCGCCGTGAAATCGAGATCATGAAGTATGTCGGCGCTACCAACGCCCTCGTCACCCTGCCTTTCGTCATCGAGGGCCTGACGATGGGCCTGCTCTCCGGCATCCTGACGGCAGCTGCCACCATCGGCGGCTATGCCTACATCGTTCAGCTGTCGCCCACGCTGGGCGGCCTGTGGCAGATGCTCATGGGTACGGCTCTGGTGCCGCTGGAAAATGTCTGGCCCACCATCCTGACCTACAGCCTCGCGGGCGGCGCTCTGGTGGGCGGTCTGGGCAGTATGTTCTCCATCCGAAAGCACCTGAACGTGTAAGGAGGGCCTACTGTGTACCACGACAAGCATTCCGCAGGCTTTGTCCTGCACCATCCGCCCCGCCACGCAAAGCCGTCGGGCCATTCGGCCATGATGCGCGCCGCCTGCGCCTTTCTGGCCGCCGCCTGCCTCGTGCTGAGCGTGACGGTCTACCCGGCCAGTGCGGCCACCAGCATGAGCTCGCTGCAGAACAAGCTGGACAAGATCTCTGCGTCCATCAAGCAGCATAAGACGGAGCTGAGCGACGCCAAAAAGAAGGAAGCTGCTGCCAAGGCCCTCGAGTCTGAGCTGAAGGAAAAAGTCTCGGTGCTCCAGAGCCAGATCGGCGTCCTCAAGAGCCAGATCTCCGAGGTGCAGAACAGCATCGGCGTCAAAGAGCAGGAGATCACCGCCAAGCAGAACGAGATCGCCCGGAAAGAGCAGGAGATCGCCGACCAGTGGGACGATTTCAAGAGCCACATGGCCGCGATGCAGGAGCTGCGGGACGGCGGCAGCGTCGCCATGCTCCAGTCTGTGAACGATCTGTACGAGCTTCTGACCTTCAATGAGGTCATGAAGGACATCTCGGTGAAGGATACTGAGATACTCGACAACATGAAGGCTGCGAAGGAAGCCCTTGTGGCCGACCGCACCCAGCTCGTGGAGGAGCGCACCCAGCTGCAGAACAAAAAGGCTGAGCTGGACGCCCAGAACAAGCAGATGCAGTCCAAGCAGAGCGAGCTCAACAACAGCGTCAAGGAGGCTCGTCTGAGCGCCGCTGAGGCCCAGCAGGCCCAGAAGAACGCCCAGGCGGCCATCGAGTCGGACGAGATGAACTACGAGGCCGTCAAGAAGGAGATCCAGAAGCTCATCGCAGCGGCAGCGGCCAGCAAGCCCCAGCTGAGCTTCAGCGGCTTTATCTGCCCGCTCAAGAGCTATACCCGCATCTCCAGCGAGTACGGCTGGCGCAAGAACCCGGTCTCCGGCGTCAACAAGCTCCACGCCGGCATCGACTTTGCCGCCCCCGCCGGCACTCCTATCTACGCAGCCGCCAGCGGCTATGTGCAGGTGGCCGGCTGGTCCAGCGGCGGCTATGGCAACTATGTCGTCATCTATCACGGCAAAATGACAGACGGCAACGCCTACTCCACCCTCTACGGCCATATGCGCTCGGTGGCAACGTCGGCGGGCAAGTATGTCAACCAGGGCGACCTCATCGGCTATGTGGGCTCCACCGGCAACTCTACCGGCAACCACCTCCATCTCGAGGTGTGGAAGGGCGGCTCCAAGGCCAATGCGGTCAATCCCCGCGGTTATATTCCGATAAGATAATACAACTGTAATTGAAGTCGAGGGGTCAAAGGAGGCCACAAGGCGAAATGAACGAGCAAAAACGCAAGCGTATCCTTCGGGTGGGCTGTCTGATTCTGGCAGGAGTGTTCCTGCTGTCGGTGCTGGGCAGTGTCATCCTGATGTTTTTGGTCTGAACTGGGGGAGGACACTGAATGAACCGCAAAATTTCCGTAGGGATGACCGTGACCATCGTCATTCTGGCAATGACGGTCACTTTTTCCATCACGATGCTGATGGCGATGCGGCTGTTTGACCACACCGTCACCAGCGTGAAGGAAAAGGAGAGCATGTACAACAAGGTGGCCGAGGTAGACCGCTATGTGCGCGCCAACGACTACTACGACATCGACGAGACCGTGCTGTACGACCGTCTGACTGCCGGTTATCTGTTGGGTACCGGCGACAAGTACGCCCGCTACTACACCGCCTCGGCCTACACCGACCTGCTCAACGCCCAGAGCGGCAAGCTGATGGGCATTGGCGTGGAGCTGGCCATCGACCAGTCCGGCTACGCCAAGGTCATCAAAGTGTATGACGAGTCTCCTGCCAAGGAGGCCGGCCTCCAGCGGGGCGATTACATCACCACCATCGACGGCGCAGACATCAAAAGTCTGGGCAGCGTGGAGGCTGTCCAGAACAAACTCCGGGGCGAGAGCGGCACGAGCGTCAATGTAGGCTGGCTGGACAGCGAGAACGCCCAGCACACTGCCGACCTGACCCACTCCGGCTTTACGGCCAACAGCGTCGATTCCGCGCTGGTGCAGGGCAATGTGGGCTATATCAAGATCTGGCAGTTCGACAACTCCACCCCCAGTGAGCTGGACTTTGCGCTCCGCAGCCTGACCGCCAGCGGCGCCCAGAGCTTCATCTTCGACCTGCGCGACAACGGCGGCGGCATCCTTGACGACGCCATCAGCTGCATCGAACTCGTCGCGCCGGAGGGCGTGCTGGCCTACGCGGAGGATAAGGCAGGCAACCGCACCCTGCTGGGCAGCAGCACCGGCGACTCGGTCATCAGCCAGCCCACCGTCTGCCTCGTGAACGAGAACACCGCCAGTGCGGCAGAACTCTTTGCATCCAGCCTGCGCACCCTGTGCGGCACCCGCCTCGTGGGCAGCACCACGATGGGCAAAGGCACCATCCAGAGCAGCCCCCAGCGCCTCTCGGACGGCAGCGCCGTGGTGGTCACGGTGGCAAAGCTCATCTGCGGCGACGGCTCCTGCTTCGACGGCACCGGCCTGACCGTGGACGTGGAGCGCCCGCTGACTGCCGACGAGCAGGCCAGCTACTATGACTACACCCTCGACACGGACCCGCAGATACAGCGCGCCGTCAGCACCGCACAGCAGCTCACCGGCGTCACCACCGTGGGCGGCGTGAACGACGCTGACATCGCCGCCGACTCTGCCGCAGCCTCTTCGGAGGCCGCAGCCGAGAGCACCGCTTCCGGCGAGGCCGCAGGGGAGGCAGAGGCTTCCTCCGAGGCCGGTGCAGAAGGGGAGCAGGACGCTGCAAGTGCGCAGTAAACACTTTTTGAAAATAACTTTAGTCGTGTAAATAGCTCAACCTCTCAGTCTGCTTCGCAGACAGCTCCCCTACCGAGGGGAGCCTCTGGCGAAGAGAATAAGCTTTGCGGAATGCCAAGGCCTCCCCTCGATAGGGGAGGTGGCACGCCGAAGGCGTGACGGAGAGGTTTTGCTGTTTTAGCAAAAAACAGAAAGGAAAACCACTATGCCGGAGCTGACCGACCTCTCCGTTATCCGCACCCTGTGCGAAAAATACGATTTCGCGCTCTCCAAGGGCTTTGGACAGAACTTCATCATCAATCCCGGCCTGCCGCCCAAGATCGTGGACGCCAGCGGCGTCGATAAGAGCTGGGGCGTGCTGGAGATCGGCCCCGGCATCGGCGTGCTGACCAAAGAGCTGGCCCAGCGCGCCGCCAAGGTGGTGTCCATCGAGGTGGACGAGCGCCTGCCGCCCCTGCTGGCCGAGACCATGGCGGGCGTGGATAACTTCAAGCTGGTATTGCAGGACGTTCTGAAGGTAGACCTCCGCGCCCTCATCGAGGAGGAGTTCCCCGGGATGCCGGTGGCTGTCTGCGCCAACCTGCCCTACTACATCACCAGCCCCATCGTCATGAAGCTGCTGGGCGACCGCCTGCCCATCCAGAACCTCACCGTCATGGTGCAGAAGGAGGCCGCCGACCGTCTGGCCGCCGCCCCCGGCACCCGGGCGTCCAGCGCCATCAGCTGCGCCGTGAGCTACTACGCCACCTCAAAGCTGATGTTCACCGCCGCGCCGGGCAGCTTTTACCCGGCCCCGAAGGTCACCAGCGCTGTGGTGCGGATGGACATCCGCACCACTCCCGCCGTACAGGTGGAGGACGAGGACGGCTACTTTGCCCTCATCCGTGCAGCTTTCGGCCAGCGCCGCAAGACCGCCGCCAACGCCATCGCCAGCGGCCTCGGCCTGCCGAAGGATAAGGTCATCGCGGCCATCGAGGCGGCGGGCTTCGACGCCCGCATCCGCCCCGAGGCCCTGACCCTCGAGGACTTTGCTGCCGTACAGCGGGAGCTGAAGTAAAATTTTATCAGAATAAAACGCCAAGGCCCCCGCAGTCCGGAACAGAACTGCGGGGGCCTTGGCCGTTATGTGGAAGGAATGGAGGATGGTGATCTGCTTACCTCAGCAGTGCGCTGTGGTCTGCGCCGCCCACGGTGAAGGTGGCGGTGGAGCCGCTGTGGCGGAGGGTGAAAGGCGTATCGCCCGCACCGAGGGCTGCAACATCGGAGAGGGAGAGGGTGGAAGTGCAGCGTTCGGTGGAGAAGACAACGGTCTCGATGTTCTCAGAGCGGAGACCGGTCAAATCGGAAAGGACGCCCTGCAGGGACGCCGTCTCAAGGGCGACATCGATGTAGAGAACATCGTTGATCTGGCTCAGCCGGACCAGCTGGGCGTTCTGGAGGATGTCGGCCTGGGTCGAGTCGAGGACACGCAGGCCGGTGGAGATGGTGCTGTCGCCGCTGTTGTGGGAGACATCGCGGTACTCCACCGCATGGCAGACCGTGCAGATACGGTACTCACGGCTGCCGCCTTCGACAGGCGTCCAGCCGCTCCACTGATGGCCGAGGGCGGGCAGCTCCTCCGTCTCAGTGACGACACAGCCGCTGACCGTGCAGCTGCGCTGGCGCTCGCCCTTCTCGGTGCAGGTAGGCTCTTTGGTGGTGCGCCACTCGCCGAGGGGGTGGGTCTCGCTGATGGCGGGATAGATGCTCTTCGTGTAGACACCGTTGTGGAAGAGCCGCGTTACGCCGTTCTCTACGAGCTTCACGAGGCCCAGCATGCCGTTTTCCTCGAGATGGATGATCTCGTCCAGCTTCTTGCCGTCGCGGCTTTGGATGGCATTGTCGGCGTCGGGGGAGGTTGCGGTGATGTTCAGCGGGGTGTCGATATTGCCGATGGAGACGATGTCGCCGTCAATGCCCGCGCCGCCGCTCTTGCCGCTGCCGCCGGTGGTGTTGATGGTGCCGCCCGCAACATTCACAGAGTTGCCGCCGATGCCGCTGCCGCCGGTGCTGTTCTCGCCGGTGGCCTTCGTGGTGGTATCGCCCGAAATCTTCACAACGCTGTCGCTGTGGATGCCGTCGCCGCCGGTGCCATTGGTAGAAGCGCCGCCCTGCGCGGTTCCGATGTTGGCGCTGCCCTCGATGGTGAGGATGCTGCCGCTGGAAATGCCGCTGCCACCGTTGCCATCGGTAGAAGCACCGCCCTGCGCGGTTTCGATTTTGGCGCTGCCGGAGATGGTGAGGACGCCGTAACTGCCGATGCCGTCGCCGCCGCCGCCGCTCTTGCCGCTGCCGCCGGTGGCCTTCGTGATGGTGCCGCCCCAAATTTTCACAGTGCCGTCACTGCGGATGCCGCTGCCGCCGGTGCCGCCTTTGCCGGTGGCGTCGCCGCCGGAAGTCTGCTGTATCTCGCCGCCCCTGATGGTGAGTGTACCGTTGCTGCAGATGCCGCTGCCGCCGGTGCCGTTCTCGCCGGTGGCGTTG
>ENA-OXEE01000517-OXEE01000517.1-human-gut-metagenome-genome-assembly--contig:-NODE-517-length-18253-cov-6.37163_pt1 | contig 18253 bp, 22 predicted proteins | sample MGYA00249824_ERZ652242 | MGnify/ENA primary metagenome ERZ652242 (study PRJEB26925, sample SAMN05826943) | human gut metagenome | biome: ENVO:2100002; feature: ENVO:00000062; material: ENVO:00002003... | reverse complement strand
ATAAGAGACAGCCCTAATAGCAACTCTCATTTCATTTCTTACTTCCTGTTCGCTTATTCCGTGTGCTTTTGCAACTTCCTTAATTATGTTCTTCAATATACTTCCTCCTATGTCTTGTGGTGATTGTCTATCACTAATAGTTATAGTTATATCACAACCGATTTGTCGAAGTCCCGCAATACTTGTCGAAAGTATAATTTTTTTCTCATCAAAAAAAAGAAAGCCCGCTGATTAAGGCGAACTTTCGTGATTTATGGTGCAATTTGCTTTGAGTGTTTTAATAGGGTATCAATAACCTCATATATCTTGCTTCTATCTTCAGGAGCAAGCTTGGCAAGTTTTTCATTCAGTATGGAGTTTTTGACGGTATATCCCGTTTCCAAAACATCAGTAAGAACCATATCCGACGATACTTCCAAAGCGTTTAGTATCTTAATAAAGGTTTCAAGTGATGGAATTTTCTCTCCACGCTCGACCATACCGATATAATTTGTTGTTAGTCCGGCTTTCTCAGCTAAATCCTCCTGACGGAACTTTTTCATAAGACGATACTTTCTAATATTCTTGCCGATTGTATCAAGCTGCATCACATCACCCCCTTTGGTGTACTTCTATAACTATTAGTATAGATTATGCTGAAAGCGATATACACCAACCTCACGGAAGATAAAACAACTATTAGTGATGATTTTCAAAGAAATTTGTGTTATAATGTCTTATGTCAGGAGTGATTTACAATGGCTTTGGAAACAACAGCTACCTTTATAGGTCATAATGAATGTTTTGGATTATCCGCAGAAAAGCTCAAAAACACAATAAGAGAGCTTATCGAAAAAGGCGTGACAGATTTTCTGAGCGGAGGGCAAGGTGGCTTTGACAGGTTATGCGGTCGCTGCGTCTATGAACTCAAAAAGGAGTTTCCGCACATCAATAACTATCTCGTTATTCCTTATCTCTCTTTCAATGTTTATGATAAAGAGCTTTTCGATTCGATAATATATCCCGACGGATTTGAAAAATACAATTTCAAATCAGCCATTCCCGCAAGAAACAGATATATGGTGGATAATTCCGGCTATGCAATCTGTTTCGTCACTCATTCTTGGGGCGGTGCTGCCAAGACCTATGAGAGAGCCAAGAAGAAAAAACTCCAAATAATCAACTTAGGAGCAAAAGAGGATGGGGAATGAAAGAGTAATTTTCAGCAATAGGTTTGACCGACCTACGCTTGAACAAATTGAAGAAGAAATGAAAAACAAGAATTATGACGATAATGAAAACTTGATGTCAGCGGATGAATTTCTTGAGTTTATGAAACAGAACAGAAGGACTGTACCCAATGAAAAGCGTATAGCAAATAAAGATAAATTTATATGGGCAGTCCGTGAGTTATCGGAAACCTATGAAATTGACGCAGATTTGAAAGAGGACGATGACGGATATACCGCATTTCTCTATATGAACTATGCTTCATATAATGGATATATAAAGAAACTGCTTGGACTTATTTTTATCTTGTCCGATGATTTTTCTATGTTCGAAGCGAAAAATAATAGAGACAGCGACTTGCTGATGTGTTTTACTTATCACACGCACAATGTCTATTTGAAAGATTTAGAAATAACAGATTTTGAATAATGTACTTGATGGCTACTCAAACGAGCAGCCATCTTTTATTTTTTTGCTAAACCCATTGACAAATATCTATGCGATGAGTATAATATAAATAGACAATTATCTATGGGAGGTGAATTGATTGAATTTAGACGAAAAGAAAACCGCCATCATCTTTAAGGCATTCTGCGATGAAAACCGCATACGTATTCTAAAGCTCTTATGTACAGGCGAAAAATGCGGTTGTCGGTTATTGGAAGAACTTAATGTGACTCAGCCTACATTATCCCATCATATGAAGATTCTTTGCGATTCCGGAGTTGTGGTTGGTCGCAAGGAGGGGAAATGGACTCACTACTCAATCTCAACCGAAGGCGCAGAATATGCAACTAAATGTTTGAAGGCGCTTACAAGTGTTTATGTAAAATGTGAAGACAAGTCGTGTTGCGAAGATTGATAAAAGAATCATTTTCTTGCACGACTTATCATATCTTTATCTCATAGACACATTTCAATATAACTATATGAGAGGAACTAATTATGGAAGCAATTAAAACAGCGTGGGATTTTTTTCAAAATGAAATCCTTGGTATGCACTGGCTGAACCGACTTATAAGCACAATTCTTAATGCCTGTGGTATAGACACAGCAGGCAAGATTGGCGGCAGCATTCAGTTTTTTATCTATGATACCATTAAAATCATGGTTCTCTTAGGCGTGTTGATTTTGATTATATCGTATATTCAAAGCTACTTCCCGCCGGAGAGGACTAAAAAAATACTCGGAAGATTTCACGGGATATGGGCAAACATCATCGCCGCCCTACTTGGTACGGTTACACCGTTTTGTTCCTGCTCGTCAATCCCGCTGTTTATTGGATTTACAAGTGCGGGACTTCCGCTTGGAGTGACATTCTCTTTCCTCATTTCCTCTCCGATGGTTGACCTCGGAAGCCTTGTGCTTCTGATGAGCATTTTCGGGTGGAAGGTAGCTGTTATCTATGTTGTGCTTGGTCTTGTAATTGCCGTTGCCGGCGGTACGCTGATTGAGAAGCTACACCTTGAAAATCAGGTGGAAGAATATATCCGTAATGGACGGTCACTTGATGTTCCGCAAGATGAATTGCATTTCAAAGACCGATTGAAATATGCGTGGGAACAGGTTGTTGCCACCGCTAAAAAGGTTGCCCCTTATGTGCTTATCGGTGTAGGTATCGGAGCGATTATCCACAACTGGATTCCTGAAGAATTCATTGTCAGGGTGCTTGGTGATAAAAATCCGTTCGGCGTTATCCTTGCGACAATCGCAGGTGTTCCTATGTATGCCGATATATTCGGCACAATACCGATTGCGGAAGCTCTGCTTGCAAAAGGCGCTTTGCTGGGCGTTGTACTTTCCTTTATGATGGCTGTTACAACGCTTTCTCTGCCGTCTATGATTATGCTCCGCAAAGCAGTAAAACCGAAACTACTCGGTATCTTTATTGGAATTTGTACAATGGGAATTATCATCGTGGGATACTTCTTTAATCTGATACAGCCAATGATTATATAGGAAACGGAGGATATTAAAATGGCGAAAAAATGGTATCCGGTTGTGGATATTTTATCTTGTATTGAATGCGGTACTTGCGTGAATTTCTGTTCTCACGGAGTTTATGACAAAGAGAAATCGCCTTCACCAATGGTTGTTAACCCTTATGGGTGCGTTGACCATTGCCACGGGTGCGGGAACAAATGTCCTGTAGGTGCAATTACTTATGTGGGTGATAACACAGGCTGGATTTCCCCTGTTTTTCGTGACAAAGGCAAAATGCCTGATGTTACACCGGGTTGCGGGTGTGGTTGTGGAGGCAAGTGCGAATGAAAAACAAGCTATGGATTAAAATACTTGTTCCCGTATTGATTGTAACTGTTATCGGTGGGATATGGATAATAAAAAATAGCACAGAAAACACTACAGACAATACACCAGCTTCACAGGGCAGCACCGCCCTCCCTGACAACCTGAAAGACGCTGATTTCAGTCTGCGTGAAACAGTAGCGGTCGACTTTGCGGCTCTTTCGGAATACGGGCTTCCCATCATTGTTGATTACGGAGCTGACACCTGTATTCCCTGTAAAGAGATGGCTCCCATGTTGGAAAAAGCAAATAAGGATTTTCAGGGAAAGGCATTTATAAAATTTGTCAATGTATGGGATTATCCGGATGCTGCAAACAATGTTCCAATTCAGGTTATCCCCACACAGGTATTGTTTAATGCAGACGGAACACCATTTGTGCCGAGTGATGAGCTTGCAAAGGACATCCAGTTTGATATGTACTCTCATAAAAATACGGGAGAACATATCTTTACCGTACATCAAGGAGGCTTGACTGAAGAACAGATGTGGGCAATCCTAAAGGAGATGGGAGTTGAGTAAATGATAAATGATTGGCTCTCGCAAATTGCTGAATTGATTAGTCAAAATATGTGGTTTGCACCAATTCTTGCACTACTTGCAGGGATTCTTACTTCGGTAACTCCCTGCTCACTGTCCAGCGTGCCGCTGATTATCGGTTATGTCGGTGGCGTAGGCGAAAAAAACACAAAAAAAGCATTTGCCTATTCTGCGGTGTTCTCTCTTGGAACTGCGGTTACATTCGTCGCACTCGGTATCATTGCAACCTCGGCAGGTAAATTGATGGGAACATCTTCTGCCGTATGGTACATTATTCTTGGTGTGCTGATGGTACTGATGGCATTGCAAACTTGGGAGATTTTCAATTTTATCCCCTCAGTTAATTTGCTGTCGAAAAGTAAAAAGCGTGGATTTATCGGTGCTTTTATCGCAGGTATTCTCGGTGGTATTTTTTCATCACCCTGTTCTACCCCTGTATTGATTGCATTACTTGCGATTGTTGCAGGCAAAGGAAATCTTTTATGGGGCATTCTGTTAATGCTGCTTTACTCGATTGGGCATAGCACTCTTGTTATGATTGCAGGCACATCAATAGGCTTTGTTCAGAAGATTAACAGCAGCGAAAAATACAAGACTGCTTCGATATTCTTAAAAATACTGATGGGGACGGTAATACTTCTCATCGGATTATATATGTTTTGGCTCGCATTCTAAATTTAAAAAATTTTGGAGGTAATTTATTATGGCACTGTTTAATTTTGGAAAGAAAAAGGAAGAAGAAAAGAAAGCTCCCGCTTGCGCTTGCAGCTGCGGTTGTCCTACAAGTGAAGTCAGCGAAATTACAAGTGATTGCTGTCCCGAAGCAAAAGACGGTGTTTGCTGTGTAAAAGTTTTAGGTGCGGGGTGCAAATCCTGTCACGAGCAATATGAAAATGCTAAAGAAGCCGTAAAAGCAATGGGTTTATCCGTGGAAGTAGAGTATATCACCGATATGCAGAAAGTAATGGAATACGGCGTTATGAGCATGCCCGCCCTTGTGGTCAATGAAAAGGTTGTGTCAATGGGCAAGGTGTTAAAAGCCGCCGATGTAGAAAAATTATTGCACAAATTAGGCTTCTAAAAGGGGGCGTATATCTATGAGCAAAGAGAAAAGCGCTATCAGTGTCTTTCAGAGATATTTGACCGTTTGGGTTATTATGTGTATGGCTATAGGCATTCTGATTGGAAAGTTTCTGCCGCAGATACCTGACTTTTTGAACCGCTTTGAATATGCAAAAGTATCCATTCCTATGGCAATCCTCATTTGGTTAATGATATATCCGATGATGATGAAGGTCGATTTTCAAAGCATTAAAAATGTCGGTAAAAATCCGAAAGGTCTATTTGTAACTTGGATAACGAACTGGCTTATCAAGCCTTTTACGATGTACGGTATTGCAAGCCTGTTCTTTTTTGTAGTTTTCAAAGCGTTTATTACACCCGACCTTGCAACAGAGTATTTGGCAGGTGCGGTATTACTTGGTGCGGCTCCCTGTACGGCTATGGTTTTTGTATGGAGTAGTCTGACAAAAGGTGACCCGGCTTACACCGTAGTACAAGTAGCGACCAATGACTTAATTATCCTCGTTGCATTTATACCGATTGTTAAGTTTCTGCTCGGAGTTTCCAATGTTACCGTACCGTGGGATACTTTGATTTTATCTGTGATATTGTTTGTTGTTATTCCGCTTGCCGGAGGGATGCTTACACGATACCTTGTAACAAAGAAAAAAGGTAAGGACTATTTTGAGAACACCTTTGTAAAGAAATTTGACGGTATCACAACCATAGGGCTTTTGCTGACGCTGATAATGATTTTCTCGTTTCAGGGAAATGTCATCTTGGAAAATCCGCTGCATATCGTTTTAATTGCCGTACCGCTGATTTTGCAGACCTTCTTAATCTTTGCCATTGCCTATGCTGCTTGCAAGCTTTTGAAGCTGCCGCACAAAATAGCCGCTCCTGCGGGAATGATAGGTGCGTCCAACTTCTTTGAGCTGGCGGTTGCTGTAGCTGTTGCTTTGTTCGGCACGACATCTCCTGCGGCACTTGCTACAACGGTTGGTGTGCTGACCGAGGTTCCTGTAATGTTATTTCTTGTGAAAGTAGCGAACAGCACGAAAGGGTGGTTTAAGAATGACTAAGAAAAAGGTTGCATTTATCTGCGTACACAATTCCTGCCGCAGTCAGATTGCCGAGGCACTCGGAAAGCATCTACGAGGTGAAGAATTTGATTTTTACTCTGCCGGAACGGAAACTAAACCGCAGATAAATCAAGATGCTGTAAGGCTGATGAAACAGATTTATGGGATAGATATGGAAGAAACGCAGTATAGCAAAACCTTTGATAAAATTCCTGCTCCGGATATTGCAATCTCAATGGGCTGTGATGTTGGGTGTCCGTATATTGGTAGAGCCTTCGATGATAATTGGGGACTGCAAGACCCAACAGGACAAAGTGATGAAGTGTTTATTGAAGTAATCAAAGAAATCGAAAATAGAATTTCTCAACTATAATGTACTTGATGGCTACTCAAATGAGCAGCCATCTTTTTTAATACGCCGGAATACCGTATCCGTAGATAACAGAACTTCCAACCGGGTATGTTTTGGTTCTGCAAGTGTCGCCTGAGTTGCCCTCAACGGTATAGACTGTACCGTTCTCACATTTCTGAACAATACCGGTGTGGTCTGTCACGCCGTCGCCCTCCCAGTCAAAGAAGATGATTGTACCGGGCGAAGGCTCATACGAACCGTCTGCCCATTGTCCTCGGTCTCTGAACCATTGAACGCCGTTTACACAGCCGGCATACTTCGGAATAATACCGGCGTCGATATATCCGCACTCGTTGGCACACCAAGAAACGAAGCAGGCACACCACTCTACACGGGAGTCAAATCCGTACCAAGACCAGTAAGGCTGACCGCCTACATTACCTACCTGAGACAGAGCAACCGTAACGATTTTGTCGTCGCTGTATCCGATACCGTAAAGCACCTGAGACCATAGCTGATTGTTTTCGCCCTTTAGCAGCTCGGCAAGATAATCTTTCTGCTCCTTATTAAAGCCGTACATAGCCGCCATTTCATCTACGGTCTTGTGCGATACCGTGATATACAAAAAAGTTTCGGTTACAGTGGTTTCGGTCTGTACGATATTGCCGTGTCCGTCGTCGCTTTCTTCGATTTCGGTATGGGTTTTCGTTTCCGTTCGGGAAGAAATATCGTTCATTTCCCAAAAAATATCCGACAGTAGCTGCTTCTTGATTTCATCAACCGTAGCAACCTCCATAGGATTGTCGGGGTCGGTATTCACTTTAACAGAATAGACCGCAAGAACATCTTTCCAAACAGCTCGGCTTCCGCTCATTTCAAGCACATCATAGCTTACGGAGTTCTTTTCCTGTTCTAACCGGTCATCATATTCCTGATTGATTTCCTGAACGACTGTCTGCATAGACATTCCCGTGCCGGAATCCTCTCCCGAAAAGAAGATACCAAACACAGAACCCGCAATTAAACCGACAAGGCATAGAACAATAATAACCACCACCGCAACCCAACCGCCGGCAGCGATAGCGGCAATAAGACCTTTTACCGCCGCTATGATTGCTTTTACTGCGGCAACGGTGGCTTTGGCTGCGGCTTTAATCGTAGCGGCTGTTGCTTTGGCTGTGGCTTTTGCCGCCTGTGCCGCTTGCTGCGAAGCCTTAACCGTCGCCTGAGCTGTTTTCTGTGCCGCCTTCGCCGCTTGCTGGCTTGTCTTTATTGCTGTCTTTGCAGTCTGTTCAGCCGTCTTAACTGATTTCTGTGCGGTTTTGGTTGCTTCTTTCCCGGCAAACTTAATGGTTTTCTTTCCGGAGGAAGTAGCCGACTGCTTAATGGTCTTTTCCGCCTTATCGACAGTCTTAATGGCAGAGCTTGTGTTATGCGAAGCCTGTTTTCGTAAAGACTGTTCGGCTCGCTGCTGCTTGAAACGCTGAATGCCGTCCTTTGCGGTGCGGATATTCTCTTTTGTGGTTTCAAGTCCTTTTCGTCCCGCCTTATCGAACGCATAAGCACCATCGTGAACCGCCTCGTCAATACCGCTTTCCAACTTATCGGAAGCGTATTCCTCGGCTGAACTGCTGTTGGCATTTACCGACCGCTCCGCCTTTTCTTTTGTAGCGATATACGCCTGCTTCATTCGTTGGGTTGCAACGGCAGCCTTATCTAAGGTTCTTATCGTACCCTTTGCATTGTCTTTCGTTTTAATATCAGCCATACAATCCCTCCTTCCTATGCAGGCTGAACCACTTGTTGTGTTATTCGTTAATGAGCTTTGCCACTACAACAAGTCTGCCGTTTGTCCGGGAATACTCACAGGTGGAAAGGGTCAGGAGCTTGTCGCCGTATTCGGCGGTTACGCCGGTATCGTAAAGCGACAGTTCCTTGCACTTCTCTACATAGGCAGTGAAATCCTCGGCGGTCTCCGCATTGACGAACTGATAGTATTTGAAGCTTTCAGGACTGTCCGTATATACTACGGTTTTGAACACGGCAATCACTTCATAGGTCTGTCTGTCGGTCAGCGTATCAAAGGATACTGTTTTGTGCTTTTCCCAAAAGCTCTTGTCCTTGAATTTCATAAGACCGGCGAACATAGAGCTGTCGTACATATGATGACCGTAGATGATGATATTGTCGCTTGGCAGCTCCATATCGCAGTTTTCCTGAACATAAGGACAGCCGTAGTCGGTGTATGCCTTATCAAAGCCGTGCTTCAGATAGAAGTTCGGGTTGTCCTTTGACTGCATAACCGGATAATTGATTTTTGTGTCCTCAACCTTAATCCAGCCGACCATATCGTTGTTTTGCAGATAAAGCTCCTGATACTCCGGGATAAAGGTCTTTTCTTCGGAGTAGTTCATCGGCTCTTTTGTTTCTTCAGGCTCTGTCTCCACAACCTCAATCAGATTGTCGTACATCTCAGTCTGCTTTGCAGAGTCGTAATAGTGCTTGATGAGAAAACCTGAACTGACGGCAAATACAATACTGAAAGCACAGATTATGGCAATATAGATTTTGTTTTTCATAGGTGTTTCCTTTCTCATTACAGAATAGGGCAAGGGTTATACACCCTCGCCCGGTTTGGTTGTCATCAGCTTATACAGCTTCGTATTCTTCGGGAACTTATTTGCAAACGGCACAAGCGAACTGCCGACCTTAATCAATCCGTGTCCTGCGTCAACATTCGTGATATACGAAAGCTGGAGGTCAGAAATGTTAAGGAGCTTTGCAAGCTCAATTCTGTCGGTTGACGCCTGATTGAGCATAATCAAAAACTCGCTGTTTGCAAGCATAGTTCTTGCCGTATGGCTCTGTAAAAGGTCGTCCACATTCTGCGTAATGCCGGTGGCATAAGCACCGTACTTTCTTACACGCTTCCAAAGAGTAAACAGGAAGTTTGCGGAGTATTCGTGCTGGAACAGGAGGTAGATTTCATCAATGAAGATGAAAGTCTGCTTACCCTTAGCACGGTTCTGTGTGATTCGGTTAAGGATAGAATCGAGGACGACAAGCATACCGATAGGCATAAGCTGCTTACCGAGGTCAAGAATGTCATAACAGATAAGGCGGTTATCCGTATCAACATTGGTCGGCTTTGCGAAGGTATTCAAAGAGCCGTGTGTAAACAGCTCAATAGCAAGGGCGATTTCCTTTGCTTCCGGCTCGTCCTGTTTCAAAAGCTCCGCACGGAAGTCCTGCAAAGTAGGAACTGTGCCGGTATAACCTCTCTGCTGATAGTCACGGTAAACGCTCGCCGTACAACGGTCGATGATAGACTTCTGTTTTGCTCCGAGGTTTGTGCCGCCGATAAGCTGTTCGCAAAGGGACATAATGAACTCGGATTTCAGGATAACCGGGTTTGCTCCGTCGCCGTATTCCTTGTTCATATCCATTGCATTGATATGGCTCGGAGAAGTAGCGGAAATATTGATGATTTCGCCGCCGAGAGCCTTTACAAGCTGTGAATACTCTCGCTCCGGGTCGATAATAATAACATCTGCGTTGGAGGAAAGAATGATATTTTCAATCTCTCCCTTTGCCGCAAAGGATTTACCGCCGCCGGATACGCCGAGAATAAAAGAGTTGCCGTTGAGTAGCTGTCTGCGGTCGGCGATAATCATATTTTTACTGATGACATTCTGACCGTAGTAAATGCCGTTTTCGTGGTAAATGTCCTGAACCCTGAACGGAATAAAGACCGCAAGGCTTTCTGTGGTAAGGGTTCTGAATGCGTCAATCTTGCGTGTTCCAAAGGGCATAGCCGTATTCAGTCCGTCCATCTGCTGATACTTGAGAACGGCAAACTGGCACAAATGCTTTCTTGCCGTAGTAAGCAGAGCTTCGGTGTCGTTATCAAGCTGTTCTTTGGAGTCCGCAGTATGAACCATAGTGAGTACAGCGAACATCATTCGCTGATCACGAGTGGTAAGGTCATCGAGGAACTCCTTCATTTCCTTTTTCTGCTGTTCCATATCATAAGGAACGGTAGCGGAAAAGTTATTGTTCTGATTCTGCTTTCTCTGCCAGTTGGTTATATTCGTCTCAACCCCAAGCAGTCTGCTCTCTGCTTCTCGCACCGCTTCATCGGTAGGAACAGGTACGATGTCAATGGACATCATCAGATTGCGGTTCAGGTCGGTAAGCTCAGCTACCATACTGTCCTTGATATAGGAAGCGTACTCACGAAGAAAAAGGACTCTCCCGTAACGGTTTCCCATTTTGAAGTAGTCCTTTTCAAATTCCATTGTATCCGGGCAAACATAATCCTTGAAATCGTGTCCCTTTTTTCTCGTTTCCTTAATATTGAAGTGGTAGGCGGTTTCCTCACCGACACGGAAGAAATCGTGGACAATTCTCAGCCTTTCATCGGTTTCAAGCTCCACACATTTGCTTCCGAGTCTTGCAAAGTGGGCAATCAGGTCAGCACCGACACGGGCAAAATAGGTTCTTGCGTCCTCCACGCTCTTTTTGTTGATGGAGATAGTAACATACTTATCCTGAACGATTGCATTTGCACCGGTCGCCTTGTCGAGAAGCATTTTGTTATATTCCTCTCGGTAAACATCAAGCTCATCGCCGGTTTCGGGGATAAGAATGGTTTTCTCAAAGTCCAAACGGTTAAGCCGTCTGTTGTTGATAGTCAGTTTTGTAGTAGCTCCGCTGTCAAGAGAGTTGAGAAGCTCGGAGTATTCAAGGAACATTGCTTCCTTGTCCTCACGGCTTGCTACGGCAAAGTTAATATCCGTGAACTTGAAGCTCTTGGAATACTTGTCCTTGCCCACACGGAAAATGCCGTCGTCATAAATAGCGGTAATGGGAACACAATCCTGTACGCCCTTTGGTACTACAAACTTTTCTTTGTCCTGCTTTAACAGGTTTGTAAGGGTTTTAATCATTGTTCTTATAAGCCTCCTTCTGTTTTTGTTCGATTGTCAGTTTCATCAATTCGTAATAGGTGTTGGTGGAATGAAAGACCAGCTTTTTTGGCATAAGGAACTCGGACTTAATCCACGCCCATATAAATTTCTCAGCCGTCATTCCGTTGTATTTCACAAAGCCGAGAGCCGCAAAAGGGGCAGCTCCCAAAATGCACACCCACGATACGGTTTCTGTTCCGAGGTACGGTTTTAGGAGGAAGTAAAGCCCTACCGCTACCGCACAGGCGAGGACAGAAAAAATGAACTGTCTGAGCGACAGTCCAAAAAACATTGACTCTGTGTAATTTCGTATCTCTCGGTTAATTTTGACTTCCATCAAAAGCTCCTTTCTCTGCGATATGCCTGTTTTGCGTGACGGATTTCATCAGAGCACACGCAGGTGTCCGCAAGGCAAATTACATTGCCGTTTTTCTTTCCTCCGTAGTACACACAATATTTGCAGTCGCAGTCGGCAGGCGTATAGCCCTGCCATCTATCGTTATTTTTCTTGTTTTTCTTCATCAGAGAACCTCCCGTTATAAACCCATCATCTCACGGATAATTCGGTCGCTCATCTTAACCGCACCGACAAGCACAAGCATATTGAATACCAGTTCGCCGATATATGCCCATACCTGAGTAACGGCTGCTGCGTCAGGGTTCACTACCGGCGGCGTAGAAGCAAATAGGGAGAAGATGATACAAGCAAGTACAATCACCGCTCCTTCAAGTAATACGGCACAGTAGCTCTTTATAAAGCTCTTACCCACATTCTGCGACGGTTCTCCGGCAAAAGTGGAAAGCGGTATCGGAGCGAGAGCCGTGTACATATACAGCTTGAAAAATCGTCCGTACACCGTCATTATCATAATGAACGACAAGACCGTGATAAACAGTCCGCCGATAAGAGTAACCGCCCACAATGGGATACTCTCAAAAAATCCGCAGCTTTCAATGGTTGTTACCATTTCAGCAGGTAATGTTGTTTGATTGGGCGTACCGAATCCCGCAGATGTCATAATGGTTGAAATCGTACCTTGTACGATGTTGAACAGGGCAAGCATAAGCTCCAGCCCGTAGGTAATCACACCTTTGGCAATGGCAAAGCGGATAAACAGCTTTAATGCGTGTTCCGGTTTCTTTACATCGGTAAAACTTCCGCAGGTGCGAACCACACCGACAACAAAAAACAAAACAAGCAAAGCAAGACCGATAGCCTGAACTGCTCCGTTGATATTCACCATTACCGACCAAATACTGCCGCCTTTGAACTCCTGCGGCGAAGTGGTTAGCAACTGCCATATTTCCGATAGCTTGCTGTTCCAAGTTTCAAGGGCATTTTCGAGGTTCTGAACTACCCAGTTATCACTCATCTGTTTGCACCTCCTTTAAGATTAGGGGCATACCTGAAATGCCAGGTATGCCCCGTTTGATAACTGTGTTCTCTTAACCGGTAATAAGGGTCAGGATTTCCTTTGCAAAGGTAATGATGATACCTCCCGCAAGAGTCAGGAAACCGTTGGCTCTCTGAGACGGGTCGTGAGACTTCAAAGAGAGACCGACCTGAACGATACCGAAGCCAAGCAGGATAAGACCGATGGCACGGATAAGACCGAAAATGAAATCGGACAGATTGTTGACTACGGTAATCGGGTCGCTGGCGGCAAAAGCGGTAACGCTCATGCCGCAGACAAGAGTTGCTGCTGCGATTACGGCGCAGTAAGCACGGAAGCCTTTCTGAACCTTTCCGGTCATAGGCAGCTTCTGAGTAGTTTTCTTTTCGTTGTTCTTCTTAAAAATGTTCATTGTGTTTTCCTCCGTTAAAATAAGTTTTTATTCACTTCAAAATCCTCATCGGACAGAAGCTCGTAATTGGTTTCTCCGTAGCTTTCCTCCGGAAGTTCTTCCGGGTCAATAGAAAGAACGGAAATTGATAAGTGCTTGATGGTCACTTCGCCGTGTTTATATGCAGAAGCCTTTCCATCGGTTGTAAGTGCCACATTCGGGTGCTTCAAGATGTCATACTTGAAGTCCATAACGGGGCGTTCTCCACGAATAAACAGAATTGCATATTGGTTATCAAGCATACGAACCTCATCAGGGGTAAGAAGCTCTCGACCGCTAATCTGATAATTTGTGGAGTAGTTGCCACTTCGACCGGTACTCTTTCCGAAAGTGTTGGTATCAATGGTTTCCTTACCGAGAAGCTCGGACACATATTTGTGGGTGCTCTGCTCGTTACCGCCGAGATATAAAAACTCGTCGCAGTTGCCGACAATACTTTCCCATTGCTTTTCAAACAAGGCTTTTAACTGAGCCAAGTTCTGCAAGATGATACTTACCGACACTCCACGGGAACGCATAACTGACAGTATCTTGTCAAAGTCATCAGGCAGGCTCACATTGGCAAACTCGTCCATCAGGAAATGAACGGGAACGGGAAGCGAGCCTCCGTGAATATGGTCGGCAGCATAAAACAACTGCTGAAAAAGCTGTGTGTAAAGGATAGATACCAAGAAGTTAAAGCTGGAATCGTTATCCGGTATCAAAGCAAACAGAGCGACCTTTTTTTCTCCGAGTGACGGGAGTTCAAGCTCGTCTGTGGTAGTTAAAGAAGCAAGACTTTCAAGATTGAACTTTTCCAATCTTGCCGCAAGGGTTATCTGTATGGACTTTAAGGTTTTCGCCGCACCTGAATGATAGGAACGGTAATACTTCAAAGCAATGTGGTCGGGATTTGACATTTCCAATTCCGCAAACAGTTCATCGAGAGGAGAAGGTCTTGTGTCCTCCTCGTCCTCAATCGAACCGGCTCTGAGCATTTCCATTACCATTGCAAAGTTCTGTTCATCTTCGGGCGCTTCGTAGTGAAGATAGAATACAAGTGCAAGCAGAAGCATTGAAGCCGAGGTATCCCAAAAGGGGTCTTGTGCCTGACTGCCTTTCGGAGTGGTACTCTTAAAAAGGTTCGTCACGAGCTTTTGCACATCGTTGTCGTTCTGCAAATAGACAAACGGGTTATAGCAATGGCTTTTCTCCATTGAAATCAAATCGAGAACACGGACTTCATAGCCTTTGCTTTCAAGCAGCTTTCCGGTATCTCGGAGAATTTCGCCCTTTGGGTCAAGAATGACAAACGATGTGTTGCACTGCATAAGATTCGGCTTGCAGTAAAACCTTGTCTTACCGGCTCCCGAACCGCCGCACACAAGGGTGTTTAAGTTTCTTCGGTGCTTCTTCGCATTGAGTCCGATACAGACATTTTGCGTCATCAGCTTGTTCTCTGAAGCCGGAGACTGTCTGTATTTTTTGTTTACGGCTCTTGCATTGCCCCATTTCGCAGAACCGTGTTCTTCACGCCTTCGGTAATTCTTCTGTGTTGAGAAGTAAATCCCGATACCCATTGCATAGCAGAGAAGCAAAACGAGGACAGTTTTTAGGCTGTCCTCGCATAGCTCAATATGGAATGGATTGTTGAACGCTGTTAATAGGCTCGGCAGTATTTCCGGCAATCCTCCTTTTACAGAGGGTGCAATCAGAAGTGCCAGCCATACGACCGGGATAATACCGATGACGGAAAGAATAATCGCAGACTGCCTTTCGTTATCTCGATTCACAGGAGCGTTCCTTTTCGATAACTCTGAACTTTTTCTTTGGGGCAGTTCCGACCTTGATGATAAGGTCGTCCACCGCATCGGTAGATTTACCCTCGTTCATCAAATCTGTTTTCTCGTCGTTGAGAGAACGGATAATAATGCCGTGTTCATAATCGTCCAATGCGATATGATACATTTCTTCCTTCGCCATAGTCTCACCTTATCTTTCGTAGTCTTTGCTTCGTTCCTGCTTCTTCTTGTAAAGCTCATCGGAAACACGGGAGTGAATATCCGCCATCGCATTTCTCGTTTTGGAAAGCTCATAGCGAATATCCTTCGGCTCTTTGCCTGCGAGCTTCTCAGGGATACGGTTGATTGCAAAATTCTGTGTATCGACGCCGTACTTCTTGCAAAGCATATAGCCGATACAAACCGCCTGAAAGCCCATATCCGCTCTGCTGTAACTGTCGCTGTTGATGGAGAGCTGTGCGTGGCCAAGCTCCTGTGCTACGCACTGAGCGACCGCTACGCTGTCTCCCACATCACGCTTTACATACAAGGTCTGTTCCTCGTTGTTGTAAAACGCCGCCATATTGGGATACGGAAGTTCATTTGTTGCTTCCACTTCAACAGGGGAAGAATCCAGCATAACGGTAATGAGTGCTTTCGGGTCACGGTTAACAGTCGGTGCAGGCGGTCTCTTGCCGTTGGTCTGCGAAACATCAAAGACCTTTTTCACATTGTAGGAAATGCCGGTCGTACCGTCTCTCTTGGCATACTCGACAGGCTCAAGAATGGAAATGCTTTTCGCACCTTTCTGAATTTTCACATTGTCCTTGCTCCAGTCGTCAAAGTTTTTGAGCTGGCTTGCTTCGGGAAGCTGCTTGAAAATCAGAAGTGCGTTGACCGCAGAGTATCTGTCAAGTCGGCTCTGCGTATCAAGAAAGGCTTTGAACTTTTCCGGGTCGGAAACAATCGCCTTTGCGGTGTCGTCCGCCATCTGATATACGGCTTCTTTTTCAGCCTTCATCTTCTCGGCGTATTCCTCTTTGGAAAGTCGTTTGCTCTGCTGTCCTGCCTTAGCAGGGGTAAAATTGTTTGTCATTGTGATTACCTCTCTTTCACATTTTTGTTTTTGGGTTTCGGCTGCTGGTGTACGGTCTGTGCCGGGGCGTTCTTTACCTCCGGCTTTGATACCTCCGGTTCTTTGCGTTCTGCTTCTTTCTGCTGCTTGGACTGTGCCTTGTATCGGTCAAGCTTTGCTTTCACCGACGGCTTTCTCTGTCTGTCGCTTACAGTACCCTTATCAGTTTGCATATCTACCGGCTCGGAGTCGTGCCTTGACGGAGGGTTTTTGTCCGTTTTGGCGACTGTGGGGTTTGACTGGGAATACCCCTCTTTCTGAATAGGTTTTCTGACGGCTTCCTCAGTGATGATTTCGTTTTTGGTTTTCGTCGGCTTGTCTTTCTCCAAAGCTTCACGCTTTTCGACAGCCTTCTGAGACTCGGTGACAATCGCAGCCTTATCAACTTTACCGAGTTCAAATCTCTCAACGATTCTCTGAATTTTGGAAGCGTCCTCTGCACGGGCAATAATATCAATCGGTACATTATCGCCCTTTGTGTTTTTATCCCTGAGTACGCAGTAGAGAACGCCGTAGCGTTTTGCCTGCTCGGTAAACTTTTTCAAGTCCTTGTTGGGGATAGAAAACACCTTCAGCTCCTTGCCCGACTTAATCATATTGGTAAGTCGAGCCTTGCCTTTTGTTTTCTGTTCCTGTTTGAGAACAGAGACTAAAAGAACGGCAATATTTTTAGCTGCCGCTCCGCTTAATTTTGCGGCTACTTCAAAGCCCTCAAGCGATAGCCTGACGACCTGTTCTGCCGCATCACCTCCGTTTGTCATTACGGTTCTGCTCCTTTCTTTCTTGTTTTTCTTCGTAAACTCTAACCGTTTCAAGGTTGGCTTCAATGACCTTTGACCTTTCGGCTATGTCATCACAAAGACCGACCTCTTTGCGGAGAGTCCACAGCTTGCTCGTGATTGCCGCAACCTGCTCTTTGACATTTGATAGCTCATCGTCACTCAAATTTCTTCTTAACTGTTTTCGCAGGTGCGTTCTATCGTCAGTCAGGGATTTGATTTGCGACAACACGGACTCTTTATATGAGAAAAGCTGCTCGTCGGTAGAAATGTTTTCCCGTCCAAGCAGCCTTGTCTCCTGAGTGATTTTATCGAGCTTCAGCAAATCTTCTTTCAAAAGATAGTGAAGCCTTGCGGTATTCTGTTTTTTGTACTTCGGCAGATAGCCGAGCTTATAGCAGTAATGCAGATACAGCCCATACAGTCCGCCGACCTTTTTGATTTTGTGTTCTCTTGTGGGCATTCGGTACTGCCTGACTCTTACCGTTTCTTTGGCAAAAGGAACGATGAGAACCTTTTGATTTTCCGTCAGCCTACGCTTGATTGCTTCCTCGGTATAATTCTCTCCGAGGGATTTAAGTCGTATCGGCTTCTTGTATCCTTTCGGAACAATCGTCCAATACTTTCGGCTGTCGCTGAGACAATGCTCATAGCCCATCTGCGTGAGAATATAATCAAAGGTCTTTAAGTTGGTGCTGTGTGCAATCGCTTCATCAATGGCGTCACGGGTCATTGAATATCGGCTCGGCATACCTGCTTGCTCCTGCTTATAGTAATAAGAGGATTGCTTACTGCGGTTTGGGTTTGGATTGTAATACAGTCCGTACTTTTCACAGAGACGGTCGGCAACCAAACGGAACTTGAACCACGCTTTTTCATCGCCCCATAACCGCTTGCCGTCCACAAAGGAAACGGAGTTGATTACATAGTGGCAGTGCAGGTGCTTCGTGTTCAGATGAGTAGTAACCACCACCTGAAATCTTTTGCCCCACACCTCGTTTGCAAATTCCATTCCGATTTTCTGTGCCAGCTCCGGGGAAATGTCCTGTTCCTTAAAGCTCAGGTATCCGTGATAGGCTTGTATGCCGTCGTCTTTGCCGTATGCTTTTTTCACAGATACAAACTGGTCTCTTGCGGTCGCAGGGTTGCAGTTGATACCCTCAACGAAAAATTCACGCTCGGTTTTTTCTTCGTCCTTTGCGTAGCTGAGAAC
>ENA-OXEE01000512-OXEE01000512.1-human-gut-metagenome-genome-assembly--contig:-NODE-512-length-18409-cov-19.6888_pt1 | contig 18409 bp, 15 predicted proteins | sample MGYA00249824_ERZ652242 | MGnify/ENA primary metagenome ERZ652242 (study PRJEB26925, sample SAMN05826943) | human gut metagenome | biome: ENVO:2100002; feature: ENVO:00000062; material: ENVO:00002003... | reverse complement strand
CGTGTTTCAGCCGTGAGAGGGCCGCGTCCTAGGCCACTAGACGAAAGCGCCATGTTATTTTGTTGAAAGAACAGCGGAAGCTGGGGGATTCGAACCCCCGGTACGGTAACCCGTACGGCAGTTTAGCAAACTGCTGGTTTCAGCCACTCACCCAAACTTCCAGTCTTTCGATTTTGCTTTGGAAATGCGTTTTCTCTCAAATGCGGTGCAAATATAGGTTGACTTTTTGACTTGTGCAAACTTTTCCCTTACTTTTTTGTAACTATGTCTGCTTGATGAGGCGCACCTTTTTGATAGTAAAACAGTTACGATGATGCGGGGAAATTTGATAAATCCATGAACACATCATATTATTAAATTGTTATAGGGATAAACGAGGAAAAATAACTTCGGAATTGTAATAAGTTTAATTTGAGAATCTGATTCATTGAAAGTATTGTACCGTATCTATATTTTCCGTACCTTTGCACCTCGTTTTTAAAATCAGTATAAACCACTTAAATTTTTTGTGTATGATGAATTTCAAAGAAGGACATTGGAAGTATGAAATCAACGTTACCGATTTCGTGAAGACAAACATTACCCCTTATGAAGGCGATGCTTCTTTTCTGACAGGTCCTACTGAACGTACGAAAGCTGTATGGAATAAGTGTTTGGAGGCTTTGGCGGAAGAACGTGCCAATAATGGTGTACGCTCGCTTGACCCTTCAACGGTTTCAACCATTACTTCGTTTGCACCGGGATATATTGATAAAGAAAATGAAGTGATTGTCGGTTTGCAGACCGATGAATTACTGCGCCGTGCCATTAAGCCTTTTGGAGGCATTAAAGTGGTGGAAAAGGCTTGTCGTGAGAATGGCATGGAAGTTGACCCGAAAGTAAAAGATATTTTTACGCATTATCGCAAGACGCATAATGACGGTGTGTTCGACGCTTATACCGAGGAAATCCGTTCGTTCCGTTCGTTGGGATTCTTGACAGGCTTGCCTGATAATTATGCTCGTGGACGCATTATCGGCGATTACCGCCGTTTGGCTTTATATGGTCTTGACAGACTGATTGAAGCCAAACAGAATGATTTACGTCATTTGACCAGCCCGATGACTGATGACCGGATTCGTCTGCGTGAAGAAGTGGCAGAACAGATCAAGGCTTTGAAAGAAATCAAGATATTGGGTGAACAATACGGTCTCGATTTGAGCCGTCCGGCAGAAACCGCTCAAGAAGCCGTGCAATGGGTATATATGGCTTATCTGGCTGCGGTAAAGGAACAAGACGGTGCGGCAATGTCGTTGGGCAATGTATCTTCGTTTCTTGATATATACATTGAATATGACATGGCACATGGCACGTTGGACGAGATTCATGCACAGGAATTGATAGACCAGTTTGTGATTAAACTGCGTATGGTGCGCCATTTGCGTATGCAGGCATATACCGATATCTTTGCCGGAGACCCGACTTGGGTAACTGAATCTATTGGCGGGCGTTTCAATGACGGACGGATGAAGGTGACGAAGACTTCGTTCCGTTTCTTGCAAACATTGTATAATCTAGGTCCTTCTCCCGAACCGAACTTAACGGTGTTGTGGAGCCCTCAATTGCCCGAAGGTTTTAAGGACTTTTGTGCGCAGGTTTCCATTGATACTTCTTCTATTCAGTATGAAAACGATGATTTGATGCGTGAAGTGCGCGGTTCGGATGATTATGGAATCGCTTGTTGTGTGTCTTATCAAGACATAGGACATCATATCCAGTTCTTCGGAGCACGTTGCAATTTGGCAAAAGCGCTTCTGCTTGCCATCAATGGTGGTCGATGCGAAAATACTGGTACGGTAATGGTGAAGGGTATTCCGGTATTGAGCAGCGATGAACTGAATTTCGAGGAAGTGCTTGCCAATTACAAGAAAGTGCTGAAGGAAATGGCACGTGTATATAATGATGCGATGAACATCATCCACTACATGCACGACAAATATTATTACGAAAAGGCACAAATGGCATTTGTAGATACCGACCCGGTTATCAACTTGGCATACGGTGTGGCAGGTATGTCGATTGCGGTCGATTCGCTTTCGGCTATCAAATATGCGAAGGTAAAAGCACGCCGCAATGATATTGGTCTGACCGAAGGTTTCGATATCGAGGGCGAGTTCCCATGCTTCGGAAACGATGATGACCGTGTAGACCATTTAGCGGTAGACTTGATTTATTATTTCGATGAAGAATTGAAGAAACTTCCGGTTTACAAGCATGCGAAACCTACATTGTCTATTCTTACCATTACCTCGAATGTGATGTATGGAAAGAAGACTGGGGCTACTCCCGACGGGCGTGCTAAAGGCGTGGCTTTTGCTCCGGGTGCCAATCCGATGCATGGACGTGATAAGAACGGTGCGGTCGCTTCGTTGAGTTCAGTAGCGAAATTGCGTTACCGTGATTCGCAGGACGGTATCAGCAATACCTTCTCTATCGTTCCGAAATCGTTAGGGGTAGACCGTGAAAGCCGTATTGAAAATTTAGTTACGCTTATGGACGGTTATTTCGTGAAAGGTGCGCATCATCTGAATGTGAACGTTTTAAACCGTGAGATGTTAGAAGATGCCATGGAACATCCGGAGAAATATCCGCAATTGACTATCCGTGTATCCGGTTATGCGGTAAACTTCATCAAGTTGAGCCGTGAGCATCAGTTAGAGGTTATCTCGCGCAGCTTCCACGAGCGGATGTAATTATTAAAATAAAACGTAGAGACGTAGAAACGCAAAGAATCATTTTAGAGAAAGGGAGCAAAGTACGTAAGAGAGTGGATAATCTTAATTTGAATTTTAGAATCTCCGTGTCTTTTGCCTCTTCTAAAATTATTTCTCTGCGCTTTTGCGTCTCTGCGTTTGATAAGAACAATAACTATATGATTAGGGTACATTCTTACGAGTCATTAGGTACATACGACGGGCCGGGTATCCGGCTTGTCGTTTTCCTGCAAGGATGCAATTTCAGATGCCTGTATTGCGCCAATCCAGATACCATTGATTGTAAAGGGGAAAGCAAGGAAACTTCTCCTGAAGAGATTCTTCGTATGGCGGTTAGTCAGAAACCTTTCTTTGGCAAAAAGGGAGGAATCACGTTCAGTGGCGGAGAGCCTACGGTGCAGGCGAAGGCATTGATTCCTTTGTTCCGAATGCTGAAAGATGCAGGTATCCACATTTGTGTAGATACGAACGGAAGCATTTGGAACGAACATGTGAAGGAACTGTTTACGCTTGCTGATTTGGTGTTGCTCGATGTGAAAGAGTTCAACGATGAACGTCATCGCCTGTTGACTTCGCGCAGCAATGTGCAGACCTTGCAGACTGCAGCATGGCTGGAAGCCAATGGAAAGCCTTTCTGGTTGCGCTACGTATTGGTGCCGGGCTATAGTGCTTTTCGTGAGGACATAGAGGCTTTGGGCAAACATTTCGAAGGTTATCAGATGATAGAGCGGGTAGAGATTCTGCCTTATCATACCTTGGGAGTCCATAAGTATGAAGCAATGGGTTGGGATTATCAGTTGAAGGATGTAAAGCAAAACACGCCCGAACAATTGGAAGTTGCTCAGGCGTTGTTTGAAACTTATTTTAATAAGGTATATGTAAATTAGTGTTTTTGCAGATACAAAGCAAAGACTGTAATGATTGCAAAACAAATCAAGGGCACGATAAAGCCGGTGGCGGTGTTTACGGTATCGGCTATATAGCCCATAATTAATGGGGCGACTGCTCCGCCTACAATGCTCATAATCAGATAAGATGAAGCACGTTTTGTATGTTCGCCTACTCCTCGGATAGCAAGGGCAAAGATCGTTGGGAACATGATAGATTCGCAAAGGAAGCAGAAGAAAAAGGCTCCTATAGAAATTTTTCCAAGACCCGCCATGACTACTATCATGGATAGGATACCTCCGATGGCCACGGAAGCCAATAACCGTTCGGAACGGACGAATCCCATTACCCAACTGCCTGTCATGCGTCCAGCCATAAATAGTCCCATGCCTACAAAAGAGAGCCACAGTGCCGCTTCGCGTGCGGATATAGTGGTTTGTTCGGTGACATAATTAATAAAGAAACTATTGATTCCTGTTTGTGCGGCGACATAGAAGAAGAGGGCAATCAGTCCGAATACAAAGTTGCCGTGGCTCCACAAAGAACGTTTTGCAGCTGTTTGTGCAGTGGTAACAGGTTCTTCTGTCTTGATTTCCGGTAACCGGATGCGTGAAAATAGGATTGCAGCCAATAATACAAGTGTACCGATAATGGCGTAGGGGATGGCTACACTGCTTTCTTCTTTATTGGTGGTGAAGATGAACAAGCCGCCCACCAACGGACCGCATATCCAGCCCAATCCGTTGAATGACTGTGCTAAATTAATGCGCCGTTCTGCCGATTCTTTTTCTCCAAGTACGGTAACATAGGGATTGGCGGCAGTTTCCAGACAAGTCAGTCCACATCCGATTACGAATAGAGAAAATAGGAAAAAAGGGAAAGACATGATTTGCTCTCCGGGAATAAACAGTAAGGCACCTATTCCGTACAATATCAGTCCTGTAATAACTCCAGTCCGGTATCCGTAACGCCGGATAATTTCTCCGGCAGGCATTGCCATTAAGAAATAGCCGCCATAAACAACGGCTTGTATCAGTGCCGAATGTGTTTTCGAGATGCTTAGAGCGTCTTGAAAGTGCTTGTTCAGTACGTCAAGAATGCTATGGGCAAATCCCCATAGAAAGAAAAGGGTGGTTATCAATACGAATGGAACGAGGTAGTTCGTCCCATTGGCTGTCTGTACGAGTTTTGTTTTCGGTTTCATAAATGTTAGCTTCTACTTACTTCCAATCCTTTGTTTGATAAGCTCATTTCAACGAAACGGGCACGGTTATTAGGCGGATTTTGCATGAGTATCTTCCGGATGCGAAGGGCTGCTTCCGGGTCTTTTGCCACCATATACAGATAACCACCTCCTCCTGCTCCGGGCAGTTTGTAGCCTAAGCAGAGGTCGTCTACTTTTTGCGTCAATGCCGCTACGGATTCGGGGTTAGTTCCTGCATCAAGCTGTTGGTTCTGTTTCCAAGTCTTGCGTATCAGTCTTCCGGTCTCTTCGAAATTATTGCGCAGGATAGCATCGTATAAATCAAGAGCATGTTGTTTCATTTGTCCTAACAGTTGGAGATGTTCGGTCGAATTTAAGAACATGCTGCGGACGATTTCCGCTAAGATGCCTTTAGCGGTACGGGTAATGCCCGTATAATATAACAGGTGGCATTTCCGGTATTCATCGTTAGTGAAAAGATGTTCGGGCAACCAGCGTACCATTGGTTCTTGATTCCAGCCCGGTTGTGTCTGAAGTAATTTCACTCCTTGTAAGACTCCTCCGTATTGGTCTTGCCAACCGCCTCCGGTGGTGAGCAGTTGCTCTAAAATTAGCGTCCGGCTTCCTATTTCCTGCTTGTCCCAGTTCAGTCTACAGAAGTCATTGATGGCTCCTAAGACAGTTGAAGCCAGAATAGAGCTTGTACCTAATCCCGAACCTGCAGGTATGGCAGAAAGCAAGGTCACTTCAATGCCTGCTCCGAATGATTGAAGCTGTTTTTCGAGCGTATTGAAACGCTCAATGGAGAAATCCGGATGAAATCCGGCGAGAACCAATGCCGCTTTCGGAATGGAAAATGGAGAACCCACTCGGTTGAATGTACGCAATTCATCGTAGGTGGAAACCGTTTCCATAGCACCTAAGTCAATAGAGCGCAAGGTGATATTGTATGTTTTCGAAGGTTTGACATAGACTTGGAGAGGCGGTTGCCCATTCAGTTCAATCGCTATATTTACTACATTGCCTCCCTCCATTAGGCTGTAGGGAGGCGTGTCTGTCCAGCCTCCGGCAAGGTCTATCCGTACCGGGCTTCGTCCCCATACGATTTGGTCTGCATAGATTGATAGGCTAGGAGCTTGCCGGTGATTTACGGTCGAAGTCAGTCCTTCCCGCATGAGGCGGAATGCTGTGTCTTCTTCATGTTTGACTTGTTCCGCATTTGCTCCCTGTAATTGTAGTGCTTTAGCTCGGAACATCGCATCGCTGATACGGGTCATTAGTGGGGTTGTCTCTGGAAGAGGTTGGGGAAGAGGCAAGTTGAATCGGGCAAACTCTTCGGCTGCTTCTTGCAGGTTCAACTGATAGAATACGCTTCGTTCGTAGTTTTTTGATAATGAGGTCCAACTGTCTTTCCTAAACGTTTCCCGCTGTTGTGTGAGACGCTTCAAGTTGGCGTATGCCGATAGTTCGTCTGCCGATAGTTTTTTCGCTTTGCTCCATATTTCTTTTCCATTTGCAGAATCCGGCTCATTTATCATCCAGCGTAGTACTGTTTCCAATTCTTCGGTTGAATGGCAAACCGGAAAGAGCTGGGCAGATTGTAAATCTTCGTTATGGACAATCATTTCGGCATTTAGTCCTCTGTCTGTCAGCCATTTTATAATAGATGTGCCTTGATAAAGGGTTTCTGCCTGGTTTAATGCGCCTCTGAATGCATCGTTGAATCCGTATGGGCGTGCAGCATAGTCATTTTCGCCAATTGGGACAATATCAATGCAGCAACCTTCAGGAACGTTCAAGGTCCAATTGTTCATGGGAATACCTGTCAGAATATTTTGGGCATGCAAATTCCATTTAGCCCCGATATAGCTGTTTTCAATCCATACATTTGAATTTTCGGCAGTCAACGGACAATGGGTTATCGCGTTTTGGATGAAGATAGCAGGATGAGGCTTTACTTTCTTGTGCATAATCATCCGCTGGTCTATTACGCAGTTTTGAATGGCTAACGTGGATGAAATCATTTCGCGGCTGGTGCCGTAATGATGAAACTCGCCGCCGGGTAAAGGAAGTATAGCCACGGTAAGTTGATTCAATTCCGGGTCTTCTACTTGAGGGTGTGTGCCTAATGCACGTCCAAAATCAGAATACAGGTCATAGAATTTCAGTTTGCCGTTATCTACAGAACGTTTTACAAGCAGATCGACGGCACGGTCACTCAGTAACCAAATGCCTATATCCATTAGAAATAGGTAATCCTGCATGAGCTCGCCCAACTTCTCTACACTTGGCTTTTGCAGCATAAAGGCTAATTGGTCGGGATTTTTACGTGAAGATACAAAGACACCATGATTTTTGGCAAGTTCCGGGTCTACCCACAATCCATAACATACGACATCAGCTTCGGGTATGTCTTGTAGTGCTTTTGAAGCACGGATATATACATCTCCGCTGGCAATGAGCGTATGCAGGCTTTCGGGTGCTTTTTGCATGATTTCCTCATACAACGGAATTTGAAGTGAAAGCAGATTCTGTGTCAGCCGTTGTCCGCGTCCCCAGCGGAATACAGGGATAGGCGTAAGGATTTTGCCGGAAGGTGCGTAGGCTGGAAGCCGGCGGCTTTGTCCCCCGGCATGCAGCAAGATGCGTTTTTCTCTCCCGACCCATTCGTTTAAGTCTGCTGTAATCTGGTAATTCGGGTCAGCAGACATTGCATCTTTTTTTTCCTCGTTTCGGCAGGCTTGCAATAGCCATGCTGTGCCTCCTCCCGAGCCCAATTTACTTCCTATGGGGTCTGAAGTGCAAAACCATTCTTCAGGGTCAGTATAAGTGATGTCGTGGAAACAATTCACCAAATTTGGCGGTAATGATAATAGTTTCTTCATGATTATACTTTAACTTTTTCAAGATAACCTATGGGTATTTCTACAATGGCGCAGCCTAATTGTTCGATGCGTACCGTTACTTGTGATTTTCCGTTCAGTTGAACCAATTCTCCTTTTAGTCCGGTCAAAGGACCTTTTATTACTTCTACCGTTTCTCCTTTTTGCAATGGTTCATTAACAAATGAAACGGTTTGTTCTGAAAAGTCCAGCATAAAACGGAAACGCTCCATATCGCTATCACGGATAATGGCAGGACTATGTGTACAACGGTCTGTCAGTGTACCGGTGATTGCCGGAATTTGTTGCATCAAGTTGATGCGAGTCGTGTTGTCTGTATGTACGAAAATCATCATTGGAATTACTACTACTTGTACTTTTTTCTTTCGGTCACTCCATTGTCTTATCACTTCTTGAATTGGAAGATAATAGGAGATTCCCATTTGTTCTAAAGTTTGTGCCGTTTTCTTTTCATGATGCATTCGTACATACAGTGCATACCAGTTTTGAGGCTTCATTTATGCCGTCTGATGATTGATACAAATTCCTTTCAGATACCATTCATACAATCTGTGGATACCTTCGTCTATTTCTACCTTGTGATGCCAGCCTAGATTGTGTAGTTTGGTTACGTCGGTCAATTTACGCATTGTACCATCGGGTTTGGATGCATCCCAGCATAATTCACCTTTGAATCCGATTTCCTTTACAATCTTCTCGGCAAGTTCGCGGATGCTTAATTCCTTGCCTGTGCCCACATTAATGTGGCAGTTTCGGATTTCTTTTTCTCCTTCTTTATAAGTATTTTTGAAATCGACATTCAATAATACATGGACACTGGCGTCTGCCATTTCTTCGCTCCATAGGAATTCGCGCAATGGTTTTCCTGTTCCCCAAAGTGTGACTGCTTCAGGAGTGATGCCGAATTTTGCCAATTTTGCTAATATTTCTTCATTGCTGTTGCTTCCGTTTACGCCTTCTACCGGACGTAAATCAATGTCTTTGCGTACCGCATTCCAGTTATTTTCATTCAGACATTTGGCTAGATAAACTTTTCGAATCATTGCCGGAAGGACATGACTGTTTTCCAAGTGGAAATTATCGTTCGGACCGTAGAGATTGGTTGGCATTACCGCAATATAATTTGTACCGTATTGCAGGTTAAAGCTTTCGCACATTTTCAGACCGGCTATCTTCGCAATGGCATACGGCTCGTTGGTATATTCCAAGGGGGAGGTGAGGAGAACTTCTTCTTTCATCGGCTGGGGGGCTTCACGCGGATAGATACACGTGCTTCCCAAAAAGAGCAGTTTCTTTACTCCGTGACGGAAACTTTCACCAATAATGTTTTGCTGTATCTGTAAGTTTTGGTAAATAAAGTCGGCACGGTATTGCAGGTTAGCCATAATGCCTCCTACGTGGGCAGCTGCCAATACTACAGCTTCCGGTTGTTCTTCATCGAAGAACCGTTTGACGGCAACACCGTCCAGTAAGTCCAATTCTTTGTGGCTTTTTCCTACTAAATTGGTATATCCTCTTTGCAGGAGATTGTTCCAAATGGCAGAACCCACCAATCCATGATGTCCTGCCACATATATTTTTGCTGATTTGTCTAACATTGTGTATCGGTTTATTTGAACACAGAGACACAAAGACACAGAGTCTTTTTATTTATCATTGATTAATATCTCGGTGTCTTGGTGTCTCTGTGTTTAATGAAATTTATTCCGTTTTATCCATTTCCGCTTTCAGATGCAGTTTTTTTACGAATCGCATATCGTGTTCTACCATGATACGTACCAATTCCGGGAATGAGGTCTTGGTCGGATTCCATCCTAACATCGTCTTAGCTTTTGTCGGGTCACCTAAAAGTTGTTCTACCTCACATGGGCGGAAATATTTCGGGTCTACTTCTACTAATACTCGTCCGGTAGCTTTATCAATGCCTTTTTCATCTACGCCGCTGCCTTGCCATTCCAGTTCAATGTCCAGATATTTGAAGGTCAACGTACAGAATTCGCGTACTGTATGCATTTCTCCTGTAGCAATGACAAAATCTTCCGGTGTTTCGTTTTGCAGGATAAGCCACATACATTCCACATAGTCTTTGGCATATCCCCAGTCGCGTTTGGCATCAAGGTTTCCCAAATACAACTTGTCTTGGAATCCTTGTTTGATACGTGCGGCTGCCAATGTGATTTTTCTAGTTACAAATGTTTCTCCGCGGCGTTCGCTTTCATGGTTGAAGAGTATACCGTTTACAGCGAACATCCCATAACTTTCGCGGTAATTCTTGGTGATCCAAAACCCGTATTGTTTGGCTACGCCGTACGGTGAACGTGGATAGAAGGGTGTAGTTTCCTTTTGAGGTATTTCTTGTACCTTACCGAAGAGTTCTGATGTAGAAGCTTGATAAATGCGGCAGGTCTTGTCTAGTCCGCAGATGCGTACAGCTTCCAGCAGGCGAAGTGTACCGATAGCATCGGCTTCTGCTGTGTATTCGGGTACATCGAATGATACTTTTACATGGCTTTGCGCTGCCAAATTATAGATTTCTGTAGGATGAATGTCGCTAATGATGCGGATGAGTGAACTGGAATCCGTCATATCTCCCCAATGAAGGTTTACTAGACGGCTTTTTTTCATGTCACGCACCCATTCATCCAAGTATAAATGTTCGATTCTGCCTGTATTGAAAGAAGAAGAGCGGCGCAAGATGCCGTGTACTTCATATCCTTTTTCTATTAAGAATTCGGCAAGATAAGAGCCATCTTGTCCGGTGATTCCGGTAATTAATGCAACTTTTCTCATGTTGGGTTTTATTATTAATAGGTGTTGTAGAAAGAGGTCGTCTCAAAATGAAAGCAGAGTTTTATTTTGAGACAACCTTTTCTTTTTGCTTAAAATGATAATAACCTGGCTTTAAGGTTACATTGGTTATGGTTAGCCGACTTGACTGCCTCCTCCAGAATGTCCGTTGGCATCTTCAATTCGATAGTCAAATTTAGTGCCTGTATATTTCTTAACAGTTACGGTTACCGTTTGTCCGTTATTCAGATTAAATGTATAATTAATTGTTTTATAAGTGCTTTCCACATTCCAATACAAGATGTGGTTTCCACTGATACTGGTTTGTTCTGAATAATTTACGTTATACACTCCTTGAGGTCCTTCACTGGCAACAATCGCATTGTTGATTTGTTCGCAGATAGGGTCATTTCCTACCGTACTTTCTGGTGCTGTAACATATTCCCAACCCATAGGAGCCGAATAATTGATAGTTACATTGTTCATCGCGTTGAAGTTACCACTGTTGTCTACTGTATTTTCAGCATCTTTAATCGGTTCGCTTTGTTCACCGCTTTCTTGGCGTGCAGCATCAATGCGGAAAGAATAGTCGCCTTCAAGTGTCCCTTCTTGCAGCTCATATTGGTAAGTCTGGGTTTCAGCGTTATAGGCAGCTTCACCTAGTTGCGATTCCGCACGCGACATGTCTGATTCCTTATATACTTCTACATTTGTGAAGTTATATTGGGACGATGCATTTCTCACAGCTAATTTAATAGCGTTTGCTTGTACTTCGCTACTAGTTTCGATATACATATTCATAATCGAAGTGGTTGCGCTATTCGATGCCAAATACGTTGTTACAGTCACGTCTGTATTGGTTTCTACTTTGTTGGCTGGTACTTGAATACCTGCTTCTTCGATGCTGGCAATGGTTTCTACTTCCCCTGTTTCATCGATTACAGCTTCGTTATTGTTGGCTGGTAAAGTAGCAGTCGTAGCTTTGGGGGTTAGAACAAAGTTTGCTGTAACACTCGAACGGTTTTCTGCATTATTCGGAATACTTACTGTCGCAGTCATTCCTAAGTAATTATCCTTAGTAGCTTTTACCGTATACGTTTGCTTACCATTTACTGATATTCTGAACAATCCTGAATTATCTGTTTCAACAGATTCTTGTCCATCAACAGAAATTGTAACACCACTCAGCGGAGTAGTACCTTCCATTGTACGGCCTACGATGTAGTAAGCTACATTTTCAGCAAGCGGGTCAGTTACTATTTCCGGAGTTCTTTCTTCATCATCATCTGAGCAAGCAGTCATGCTCAGTGTTGTTGCCGATAGCAACAATGCCCATGTTAAGATTTTACTTGTTTTCATTTTCATTCTGTTTTAAAAAACGCTTATTCTTTTTGTTATCTAGTTTTTGTTGTCTTCATCAAGAAATACCTTATATAATCAGGTTGATAGAATCCTTTGCTTCGGTTTTCTCCAGGAACAGTGTTGTAAGTATGTCCCAATTTTCGGTCTACGTATTCGCCCCATACAGTCATTTTGTATCTATAGTTGAAATAATCTGCAGGTTTAAGTCGCATACCTTTCCACCGCTTGTATTTTTTTCCAGGAAGCGGGACTGCGAATGAAAATCCCGCATTGGCGTCTCCTCCGGTATATACCCCGTAAAGCCCCACGGTATATTCGCCGAAATGCCTTACCAGTTCACCTTGTATGCCATAATCGCCATAAACAAATCGGGCAGCTTCCACTGTTATTTCCGTATTCCATTGCGGCAAATAAGTTCTTCCGTAAATCGAAGCGTTGACTTTTGGCTTACTGCGGTTTACGGTCCAACCAGCATTGTCGAAAATCGAATAAATAGTCAACCCGAGCTTGGCACCGGCTTCCCATCGTCCGTTCTTGTTTTTCCAATATCCTGAGACCTGTCCGCCTAGCCGATGATTGGTAAATTGCCCGCCTGCTGCTTTCAGATATACGTTACGTCCTAGATAGAACCCTTGACTGATAGCCACAATTCCCGGTCTTATCTGTTTCAGTTCTCCTTTTTGGTTGCCGACAATCGGGAAAATGACTTGTGCGGTCAGTTCTGCCCCTTTCCATAAAGGCATCTCTAAAGCTGGAGCCAAAGAGATATAATATCGGTAAAGCTTGTTGAAACTTGAATTTTCCAAAAACAATTGAGGATAAACTGTCAAGTCAGGTCTCCAATTGCTGCGTTGTATGGTTGCTTTCCCTTTCAACAATTCCAGTTCCTCGTCAGCTTGGGTTTCCATTTTCATTTCAGCATAAACATCATAAAGAGTGCATTCTTTTCTATGGAAACGTTTGCTCAACTCAGCAGGAATTTCAATTTTTAATTGCGGTATGCCGTTCTCGTCCAGGATTATCAAACAAATGGTTTTTGTTTCGTTTCCGTCTAAAGCAGTTTCAATTGCTTTTTTTACCCCTTCATACGAGTTTCTATATACCCTGTCTTCGTATGCGATGATTTGTTTTTCCGCATTCGATACAGTCCGGATATTTTCCATTCCTAAGCGCGAGAACCGTTCAACCAATTGGGCATGTAATAGGAGTGCATACATCCAGCATAGCCCCAATAGTATGATTCGTTTAGCTGTATACCTTGCCATAGTTCCTCCGCTTAATGAATTAATGTACATTCAAACCGCACTCCTCCTGCAATACAGTCAAACTCCGAAGTATATGCACAAAGCGAAACATGATTCCATAACTTAGCAGTCAGTCCAATATTGAAATTGCAGGTATTATATTCAGCAATTACGCATAGCGGTTTGCAGAAAGCCGGTCGGTAAGAAATTCCTCCGAAGATTCCGTTCCTCAACACATTCCGGTCACCCGTCCAACCCATATATCCGAGGGTAGCTCCTAATTCATGCCCTTTTAGGTCTATATGTTTCGTTACCACACCATAGATGCATTGAAAATAGTTTTTGCCTAAGTCTTTAAACGGATCATTTGTCCCGATTACAATAGCAGGCATATATTTTTTTTCTTTCAGCAGTCTTACACGTATTGAGTAAGAACGGTCTTGCTGGTTGAATTTCGGTTTCCGTGTCATATACCTTGTTTTCAATAGCGTTTCCCTATAAGTTAGTTCCACAAAAGAAAACAACGTAAAGTTTGCAAAATAGTTACCCGTATTATAGCCGAACGGATTCATCCGGTCGGGCAGGAAGTTGCCTCCTACCATAAGGGTGCCCGTTTCATTCATCTCAGCAGTAGGAATATTCAGCCCTCCCACAGTGCCCAAACTATATTGTGCGTGAGCCGTCAGGCTTCCCATTACCAGCAGTAGCGTACCTATCAGTCCTTTCAATGTTTTTTTTCCCATGTATAGCGTTCGTTACCTTATTTTATAACTAACATCCATACACAGGTCCGAAACTCTCGGTATTCCTTGTCCAGATGTCATTGTTCTCTTTGCCTGTTGTCTTTGTGGACTGTTTCTTTTCCATAAATACAACAAAACATCGCAAAGATAATACATTTTGTATTATTTTCTCCAAAAAAGGCAAGGAAAATGTTTTGAATTTTATTTTCCCTTCTTTCTCTCTTTCATTACGTTTAGCAAAAACAAGCTATTTCCGATGATATAACGCTTCCACATCCGTTTTGGTTCTTTCAGCAGTCGGTAAAGCCACTCCAAACTGTGCTTTTGCCATTCGAGCGGTGCTCTTTTTACTGTTCCTGCAAAAAAGTCGAATACAGCACCGATAGTGCCGGTATGGCAATGGATGTTTAGTTCATTCCAGTGCAAATAAGTCCATTTCTCCTGTTTGGGAGCCGTCATTCCAATCCATAGTAAGTCTGGATTAGCCCGGTTGATGGCATCAATGATAGCTTTGTTTTCTTCGGGAGAAAATTCAGGCTTATAGGGAGGCGAATACGTTTCTATTCTTATCCGAGGATATTCCAGGTCGGCACGTTTTTTTATCAATTCCAATACTTTTTCGCTGCTGCCCATAAAGAAACAAGTTCCTCCCCGTGCATTCAGTTTTTCCATTTCCATGACGAATAAATCCCAACCGGCAATCCGCTCTTTCGGTTTCGATTGTGCATTCAGCCATTTGCAAGCTTTTACAATACTAGCGCCGTCTGGAATCAGAGCGTCTCCATTTACCAGTGCTTCGGCAAACAATTCATCTTTTTGTGCTGTGTTATACGAATGCGCATTAATGGTATTAATCAGCAGTTTGCCTTCCGGCAATGCTTTCAGTGCGTCCATGCTTTCCACGATGGACAAAGATTTCAATATCAACATGTTGTTTTAGAATAAGATACAGAGGAAGTGCGTGTCGGAAAGACACAAAAAGTTGCCCCTTGTTTCATGCACATGCATGAACAAGAGACAAATACTACAGAAGATTGTACGCCAATGTTTTAGTTTTGTAATGAGTACCCAAGTTAGGGTATGCAGTTTATTATGTGTAGTGATGATTAATTCATGTTTTTTCCCTTTTGTCATGAAATGTTCTATTGTACCTGTTGAGATTTCTTTAAGATTCCATATTTCATTTCCGTTGATGCTTAGATTAATAATTGCCGTATCATTTATAGTTATATCATGAATTCCGATAACAATTTCAGAAGCTGTTTTGAATTTATCGTGCGATGATTTGGGATGAGTTTTTGAGGCATTTTCGCTTCTGTGATGAGGAAGATAGCGGGCTATCTGACGAAGAACAGGAGCGAAAAGGACCAAAAAATCGCCCAAAGCACACACGAAAACGGATACATCAAGCCAAGAAAAACTTTTTGGAGAAATTCAAAACAGCTTCTCAAATTCTGGATTAATATATGAATTTCTGATTGTTTGTTGCCGATTTGTGCTTTTATATTTTCTATTTCTGCCTTGTGCAAATATTCTCTGTTATCATTCAAAGTAAATATTAATATTCCCCACATCAGGGTAGCTCCTAAAGCGAATGATGATAATAGTATAAATGTTGGATGTTTGTCCAAAGATTTATTCCGTTCCATATTTTAGTGAATTTATATTTTACAGCATTCCGTCAGAATCTCCTTCATCCGGTTTTCGAAAGTCTGCAAGGTAAATTGCGAACGATATTTTTTATATCCGTTCTTGCCCATTTCTTTGCGCTGCTCCGGATGTTCAATCAGATAGATTAATTTATTTGCCAATTGTTCAGCATTTTTCTTTTCTACAATAAAACCGGTCTTACCTTCGTCTATGATGTCGGGGATACCGCCTTCGTTGGTGCTGATGCAAGGCAATTTTTGTTGCATGGCTTCCAATAACACAACCGGAAAACATTCATTAGGATAATAAGTTGGAAAAGCGAAAATATCAGCATCTTGGAAAAATTTGTTTTTTTCTTCTCCATATTGAGCACCGTGAGCTATTACGTAATCTGTTAATTCTTTTTGAGCGATAACCGAATTGAAATCCGATTCAGTGATATCGCTCCATTTCCCTACAAAGTGACAAGTGACTTTTTTCCCTTTTTCTTTGATAATGTGGCATGCTTCTACCAGTTCCCATACACCTTTAGTGGCAATCATGTTTGATAGAAACAAAATCTGAGTCTCTGTGCTTAGTTTGTTATCAGATACAAGGACAGTGTTGTCTGGAATGCCATTGGGGCAGATAAATACATCTGATGGACGGACATATTTTTTTATATCTTTATAGAGTGTGTTTGTTAATAGTATTACCTTCAGATCTTTGAAAAAACGTTTGTATAAAAAGTTGTCTAATACTCTGTTTTGTCGGGTTGCTACTCCTTTATTATGATAATGAATTACGATATGCTGTTTCATCAGTTTGAGCAACATGATTACAAAGAAATCTTTATAGAATGCCCCTCCTTTTGCATTGGGTGTTACATAGCATAATTTAGGCTTTATTCTTTTGACTTCTTTTCTAATACTTCGTAATTGTTTGATAAACTCAAAGAGTTTTCTGATACCACCTTTTCCTATATCCTCAAGGTTTCTCGCTAAGGTTAGATTGAAATAATGACAATAGAAAGTCTCATTGATTATTTTGCTGTCGTGGATATATTGTCCCACCATTGCTGCGCCATGCACCGGTGGAGGGAGATGGAGGATAAAAAGAATTTTAGGTTTCATTTTAATGACAAAAATACATGATTTTGCTCCAGATTCTGATGGCTAGAGTGTGATAAGACATTGCTGATTTATATAATTTTTTGTTCAAATATGTGTCAGAAGGTAGTTTGAAGGCTTTATTATTGCTTTTGTCAAACATATATTTGAATCGGCTCCATTTCTTGCAATTTGTTCCTTTTCCGTCGAATCCGTCATTTTTAACTTTACTAATGATAGGGAAAAGGGATAGTTTGTCTTGAAGGAATTCTGCGAAGCAGAAGCGTATGGCCCACGAATTTCCCCAGCCTTCTTTTACGGAACGGAGCATACGGAAGCAGTCTGAACCACCCCACTTGTTGAATACTCGTGCCATTTTTGAATAATGATCCCAATCTTTCAGTTCCCAGTCCACTGTTTCCCATCGGTCTTTCCATGTCGCCCATCCCCATGAACTGCTTCTGGTACAGAAATAAGCGTCGTATGAATAATTCTTAGGGATTTTTACCTTGTTAGTATAACCACAGATAGAGAATACTTTTCGCTCATTTTCATAACGGTTTAGTCCATTATTCATGAAAGCCAGAAAGTTAGTAGAAAAGACCAAATCATCTTCAAGCACAATGGCTTTTCCATATTGACTTATGATTTCCGATATACCTTCAATAATGGATTTTCCTAGACCTTTATTGTACTCAGAGAAAAAGTATTTGATTGATTTGAATCCGTTGATGGTCATCACGTATTCTTGTACGGCTCTTACTTTCTCTTTTTCTCCTTGCTTGTTTTCGCGAGCTCCGTCTACAAAAACAAACAAATCAGACAGTTTTGCTTCTTCATTTTGCAATAGACTGTTTATTGTGTTTTTTAATGTGTCTAAGCGATTGAAAGCAAATACAATGATAGGTGCTAAATTCATGATAGTAAAAATATTAATCTATTTTAGGGATGTCCATATCCACGGGAATATACATCTCAAATAAATGGTGCAATAATGAAATAAGGCGGTTGTTAATCCATAATGTCTTTTTTCTAAATGGAAAGTCTCTTTGGGAGGCATGCCATTAGGGTGATGTAAAGCTTTCCATCTTTGTTTGAAAGGAATACGTGGGTCGCACCATTTATCGAGTGTTTCATGCAAATCACATTCTCCTAAAGTTTCTCCAACTTGAAACATTTTGATTCCTTTCTTTTGAGCTCTCAGTCCATAATCAAAGTCTCCTTTACTATGGGTAAAGTAATAGTCTAAATTGCCTAAAATATGATATACATATTGAGGAATTAAAACAATGTTTCCATTGAAGTGAGTGACTTCTGTTAATCTCCCGTTAGGTGTCGGTATTTTTCCATTATCCAATCGTCCTCCGTATGTGATTTTAGTATGATCTGCTGATTGGGTTGGTCCTACTATAATGGCTTTATTATTTTTACTTTCGGAAGTTTTCAATAGACGTGCTAACATATTAGGATATGCAAAAGTATCATCATTCAGCCAAAGATAGAAGTCGTAGTCTTTGGTTTCTGCTGCTTTCTTCCAAGCCGTGTACATTCCTCTGTTCCAAAACAGATTACCGTCTCCTTTTATGATAATTACCTTTGGATATTGCTTTTGAATGGCTTTTGAAGTACCATCGGTACACCCATCGTCTGTTAGATAAGAAACTGTTTTGAATTGATTTAAGAATAATGTTATAGGGCTACATACAATTCAGAATCAGCCGGTCAATTGGAAAAATGTTATATCTTTAAAGGTACCAAACAATAAAGTTATGACACAGTATCCAACC
>ENA-OXEE01000506-OXEE01000506.1-human-gut-metagenome-genome-assembly--contig:-NODE-506-length-18614-cov-21.0884_pt1 | contig 18614 bp, 14 predicted proteins | sample MGYA00249824_ERZ652242 | MGnify/ENA primary metagenome ERZ652242 (study PRJEB26925, sample SAMN05826943) | human gut metagenome | biome: ENVO:2100002; feature: ENVO:00000062; material: ENVO:00002003... | reverse complement strand
TGGTACTGCGCAAGTGGGAGAGTAGGCAGCCGCCGTTTTAAGTGGGGGTCCCCGGTATCCAGTCGGATGCCGGGGACTTTTTTATTTATGAAAAAACAGATTGGTTTTAATATTGGTAATTTGTCTTGACAAATGATTGCTTGTAAGCTCTTCTTCTTTTTCTTTTGATTACAATTGGCTATTATTATAAAAATGTGTATATCAAATGTTATTTCAATCTCTTTAAAGGTAAGTTGAAAAACCGCTTTATTTCTTCGTAGATTTAATTCTTTTTCGTACCTTCGCACTGATTTAGAAAATATTAAAGAGAATGACGAAACAGCTATTGAAACCTGATTACATTTTCGAATCAAGTTGGGAAGTATGTAATAAGGTCGGTGGAATTTACACCGTGTTATCAACAAGGGCAAAAACCTTGCAAGCTGCATTTCCGGATCGAATTTTCTTTATCGGCCCGGATGTTTGGAGAGGTAAGGAGAATCCTTTGTTTGCCGAAGATGAGAATACACTCCAATCATGGCGTAAGAATGCCGAGGATGAAGGATTGAAAGTGCGTGTGGGGCGTTGGAATATACCAGGACATCCGATCTCGATCTTGGTAGATTTTACTCCTTTTTATGATCGGAAAAATGAAATTTATACACAGGCATGGATTGATTATCATGTAGATTCTTTACATGCGTATGGGGATTATGACGAGGCATCTATGTTTTCTTATGCTGCCGGAAGAGTAGTAGAGAGTTTCTATCGTTATAATTTATCAGTTCAAGATAAGGTGATTTATCAAGCTCATGAATGGATGACGGGGCTGGGGGCTTTATATATACAGAAAAAAGTGCCTGAAATTGCTACTATCTTTACTACACATGCTACTTCTATTGGTCGTTCGATTGCGGGCAACAACAAGCCTTTGTATGATTATCTGTTTGCTTATAATGGCGATCAAATGGCGGAAGAATTGAATATGCAATCTAAGCATTCAATTGAAAAGCAGACTGCTCATCATGTGGATTGTTTTACTACGGTAAGTGAGATTACCAATAATGAATGTCGTGAATTGTTGGATAAGCCTGCAGATGTAGTCTTAATGAATGGCTTTGAAGATGATTTTGTCCCGAAAGGCTCTTCTTTTGATGAAAAACGTAAGCATGCCCGTAAAGTCATGTTGCGCATGGCTAATAAATTATTGGGAACTCAATTGGGCGATGATACCTTAATTATAGGAACGAGCGGCAGGTATGAATTCAAGAATAAAGGGATTAATGTTTATCTTGAAGCGTTGAACCGGTTGACCCGTGATAAAAATCTGAAAAAAGATGTGTTAGCCTTTATTAATGTTCCAGGCTGGGTAGGCGATGCCCGTGAAGATTTGCTGGAACGTATGAATGATGACCAGACTTATACAACTCCGCTTAAGGTTCCTTTCATTACTCATTGGTTGCATAATATGACTCATGATCAAGTATTGGATATGTTGAAATATTTGAACATGTCTAATGCTGCAGATACAAAAGTAAAAGTTATCTTTGTACCTTGTTATTTAGATGGAAAGGACGGCATTCTGAATGAGTCTTATTATGATTTGTTAATCGGAATGGATTTAAGTGTATATCCTTCTTATTATGAGCCGTGGGGCTATACGCCGTTAGAAAGCGTTGCATTCCATGTGCCTACCGTCACTACTGATTTGGCTGGTTTTGGCTTGTGGGTAAATTCGGTTGTAAAACATGAAGGGGCATTGCCAGATGGTGTAAAAGTTATTCATCGTACCGATTATAATTATTCGGAGGTTGCAGATTCGATAAAGGATACAGTTTCAGATTTCTCTGCTCTGTCGGTTCAGGAAATAGATAAAATACGTGAACATGCGGCATCAATAGCCGAAAAGGCCTTGTGGAAACACTTTATACAATATTATTATGAAGCTTACGACATTGCTTTGCGTAATGCGGAAAAACGTATGAAACAACAATAACAGAAATAATTTACACTAAAATTAAACAATATGAAAGTCAAGACTAATTATGCTAACACTCCTGCCTGGAGAGAGGTAAACGTGAAATCTCATATCCCGGAATCTTTAAAGATGTTAGATAAAATGGCCCGTAATATTTGGTGGGCTTGGAATGATGAAGCGACAGAAATGTTTAAAGAACTGGATCCGGAATTGTGGAAAGCTGTAGGGCAGAATCCGGTGGCATTGCTGGAACGTTTAAGCTATGAAAAGTTGGAAGATTTATCGAATGATAAAGCAATGCTTAAGAAAATCAATGATGTCTATTCCAAATTTGAAGCTTACATGAATGAGAAGCCGGATGCATCTCGTCCTTCTGTTGCTTATTTCTGTATGGAATATGGTTTGACTCATGTTTTGAAAATCTATTCAGGAGGTTTGGGTATCTTGGCTGGTGATTATTTGAAAGAGGCATCAGACAGCAATGTAGACATGTGCGGTATCGGTTTCTTGTATCGTTATGGCTATTTTAAACAGACTTTGTCGATGGACGGTCAGCAGATTGCCAATTACGAAGCTCAAAACTTCGGTAGCCTGCCTTTGGAGCGTGTTGTCGATGCTGAAGGCAAGCCTTTGGTTCTTGATGTTCCTTATCTGAATTACTATGTTCATGCGTATGTATGGAGAGTAAATGTAGGACGTGTTCCTTTGTATTTGCTGGATACAGATAATGAAATGAATAGTGAATTTGACCGCCCGATTACTTATCAATTGTATGGCGGTGATTGGGAAAACCGTTTGAAGCAAGAAATCCTGTTAGGTATTGGCGGTGTGTTGTTGCTGAAAAAGATGGGCATCAAGAAAGATGTATACCACTGCAATGAAGGACATGCCGCTTTGTGTAATGTGCAGCGTTTGTGCGACTATGTAGAAAGCGGAATGACATTTGATGAAGCATTGGAAATCGTTCGTGCTTCTTCTCTTTACACTGTACATACTCCGGTTCCTGCCGGTCATGACTATTTCGATGAAGGTCTGTTCGGCAAATATATGGGCGGCTATCCGCAACGTATGGGTATCACTTGGGATGAATTGATGGATTTGGGTCGTATCAATCCGGGTGATCGCGGTGAACGTTTCTGTATGTCTACTTTTGCTTGCAATACTTGTCAGGAAGTCAATGGTGTAAGCTGGTTGCACGGAAAAGTTTCTCAGGAAATGTTCTCTGGTATTTGGAAAGGATATTTCCCCGAAGAAAATCACGTGGGTTATGTGACCAATGGCGTACACTTCCCGACTTGGTGCGCTTCTGAATGGAAGAAATTGTATAACAAATACTTTGATGCGAACTTCTTGAAAGACCAGTCTAATCCGAAAATCTGGGAAGCTATCTATAATGTGCCCGATGAAGAAATCTGGAAGACCCGTTTGGCTTTGAAGAATAAGCTGATTGATTATATCCGCGAACAATTCCGTAAGAACTGGTTGAAGAACCAAGGTAATCCGGCTTTGATTGTATCGTTGCTCGATAAGATTAATCCGAATGCGTTGACTATCGGTTTTGCACGCCGTTTTGCTACATACAAACGTGCGCATCTGTTGTTCAGCGATTTGGACCGTTTGTCTAAGATTGTAAACAATCCTGACTATCCGGTACAGTTCTTGTTTGCAGGAAAGGCTCACCCGCACGATGGTGCTGGTCAGGGATTGATTAAGCGTATCATTGAAATCTCTAACCGTCCGGAATTCTTGGGTAAGATTATCTTCTTGCAGGATTACGATATGAAGTTAGCACGCCGTTTGGTATCGGGTGTTGATATTTGGATGAATACTCCGACCCGTCCGTTGGAAGCATCGGGTACATCAGGCGAAAAGGCTTTGATGAACGGTGTTGTAAACTTCTCTGTACTTGACGGCTGGTGGCTTGAAGGTTACCGCGAAGGTGCTGGTTGGGCATTGACAGAAAAGCGTACTTATCAGAACCAAGAATACCAAGACCAGTTGGATGCCGCTACTATCTATAGCTTGCTGGAAACTGAAATCCTGCCTCTGTATTACGCGCGCAATAAGAAAGGATATTCTGAAGGCTGGATTAAGACCATTAAGAACTCGATTGCCCAAATTGCTCCGCACTATACGATGAAACGCCAGTTGGATGACTATTTCACTAAGTTCTACGGAAAAGAAGCAGAACGTTTCCATGCTTTGGAAGCCGACAATTATGCAAGAGTGAAGGCTTTGGCTGCTTGGAAAGAAGAAGTTGCGGCAAAATGGGATTCTATCCAAATCGTATCAATGGACAAGTGTGAAGAGCTTCGTCAGGGCAATGTAGAGAGCGGTAAGGATTATACCATTACTTGCGTAGTAGACGAAAAGGGCTTAGACGATGCGGTAGGAATCGAAATGGTTGTTACTTATAAGAATGCCGAAGGCAAGGAATACATTTATAGTGTAGTACCGATGGAACTTGTGAAACGCGAAGGCAGCCTGTACACATTCAAGATGGAATATGGCATGTCGAATGCCGGAAGCTTCAAGGTGGCATACCGTATGTATCCGAAGCACATCGACCTGCCCCACCGTCAGGACTTCTGCTATGTACGTTGGTTTAACGAATAATCCACACTCTTAAATGATAGGATGAAGAAACGCAGATTTTCGCAGATTCACGCAGATTGAATACTATAATCTGCGAAAATCCGCGTTAATCTGCGTTTCTTGATAGTTACATAATAAAGAAGCCGGTCGTTCAGTAAAATGAATCGGTCGGCTTTTTTTATTTGGTTACGGATTGATTATTGAGGATAAAATGGAACCGTCTATATATAGTTATTCACTTTGTGTCGCTTTGCCGTTGATGTTGTTCTTCGGCTTTTATTTTCTTTTTGCCAAGACGCCGGAGAAAGTCATTTTCGAGAATTACCTGCGTTCCCGGCGGATTATGGGTATCGCACTGCTGTTGCTCGCCGCAAACTATTCGGTACATTTTTTCTTCGGAATCAGGTTCGTGGATGTCAATGCTGCCATATTGATGAACTTGTCCACCTATTTCCTGTGCTACTGGCTGTTCAGTTCGGCACTCACTACGCTGCTCGACCGTTTCTATATCACGCGGCGGCGGTTGCAGACTCACCTCGGTATGTGGCTGCTGTTCTCCGTCCTTTCCGGCGTGATATTGCTTCTGTTGCCGGGCGGGACTATGCAGAAAGTCGGATTGGCTGTCATGGCGGTATGGCTGATTGGCTACGGGCTTTTCCTTGTCCGCAGGCTGTTGCTGGCTTATTACAAGGCAGTCCGCATTTTCAATGACACGCATTCGGACGACATCGGGTCGTATGTCAAATGGATGTCCGTCTTTACCTGGTGGGCTGTTATATTCGGGGTAAGCTGTGGATTGCTTACCTTCCTGCCCGATGAGTGGGTGTTCGTTTGGATACTCTCGTCCGTCCCGTTCTACATCTACCTTTTCTGCTGCTACCAGAACTACCTGCTGTTTTACGAACAGGTGGAAAGTGTCATGGAGAGCGAGGTAATTTCCGAAGAAGAAATCCTGTGTGAGGCTCCTTCCTACCATGCCGAGATAGCAGAGAAAATCAAGGAATGGATAGACAATGACGGGTATATCCGTCCCCGCCTTACTATCAAAGAACTTTCGGATATACTTCATACCAACCGCACCTATCTGTCGGCATACATAAAGATGACTTATCATCTGTCATTCCGCGACTGGATTATCGGGCTGCGCATCGAATATGCGAAGCGTTTGCTTGCGCAATATCAGACATTGACGGTTGCCGATGTTTCAGAAAAATCCGGATTCCAGTCTCCCAGTCATTTCATCCGGCTGTTCAAGGTAATTGCAGGCTGTACGCCTACCCAATGAAGGAAAAAGGGAGCGGACTGACGCGGTATGTTCCGTTGTTGGGTGAATAGCCTAAACAACAAAGATGTGCGATTCTGACAATTGAGACGATTTTTATGAGCAAGAATCGAGTCTGAATGGATTCTTTTCGTTTATTTAGCATCAAGTTTAAGTTTGAAATTAAATAAACATGAGCAAAAGAATCCTATTTTTTATCTTCTTTTTATGTCTGCTCTCTTCCTGCGGGAAGGATGAAGTTTACAATACCCCGCATCCCGACCAGGGAGCCGTGACCGTCAGCCTGACGGGGCTGGAGGCGGACGATAACTACGTGCTTGACATCAAAGGAAAGGCAGCCGACATCACCGGTTCGCCGTTTACTTATCCCGATTTGTTTCTGCCCGGTACATACAGCCTCGTGCTCTATAACCGTGCCGAGGGCTTCACCTTCGACGAACGGATGGCGTATGTCAACACACGGGACAACAAGGCCCGTGCGGACGGTGCATCCATTATCCCCCTGCCGGGCTATCTGAAAACCGTCAGTCTGGAGATTGCGGTCGTGGCAGACGATACGTTGCGCGTTTATCCTTCACCGCAGCAACGGGTGCGCGACCTTCACATCGAGTTCACCGTGACACAAGGACGTCCCGAACTGATACAGACCGTGACAGGCACGCTTAGCGGCATAGCCGGAGCCTTCGATATGGAAGCGGGGCAGACCACGGGCGAACCAGTTTCTACCATAGTAGCTTTCACCCGCGACGGCGACAAGCTGACTGCCGATGCGCGGCTCTTGGGTACGATGGGAACTATGCAGACCTTGGTGCTCGACATCGCCTTTGTGGACGACGGGCGTACTCAGCGCACGGAAGTCGACCTGACGGAAGCCCTTGCGGACTTCAACGGTGACATGAATACCGCCTACCGTGTGACCGGCACACTGGAAACGCCTGTCGGCATGGAGGAAGCCACCGCCGAAATCACCGGATGGGAAACGGTGGACGGAGACGATGTAAACGCAGAAATGTAAATCATATAAAAGAAAGATACAATGAAGACAAGATTATTCGCCTTTGCAGCCTTGGGCATCGCGCTCACTGCCTGCACTAACGACAACGAAGTGACAGACAATGGCTCCGTGACCGCAGTGATTAACGCCGAAATCTCCGATGCCGTAGCTACCCGTGCCAGCGGCACCACTTGGGCGGACAAGGACGAGATAGGTGTCTCCGAAAACCGCTACGGCTACACCAATGTCCGCTACCGGAGAGCCAACGGAAAGTTTGAACCGGCGGGGAGCATCATCTTCTTCGAGGATGATGCCTCGACCACCTTTTCCGCCTACTATCCCTACGACAGCAATGGCGGCACACTGACCGCCACCACCGATGACAAGGCGCAGCAAAACCAGCCGGACATTGACTTCCTTTATGCCACCGGAGCCACAGCTAATACGCACAATCCTGAAGTGAACTTCACCGACGGCACCAAGGCAGGCGGCAAGGACTGTTCCTTCCACCACCGCATGAGCCAGATTACGCTCACCTTCCAGGAGGGCAGCGGCGTGGACTTCAAGACAGCCAAACTTTCCAGCTACACACTCTCCGGACTGGTGCTGGAGGGCAGCTTCGACACCACCACCGGCACGGCAGAAACGGATGCGAACGCACAGACAGCCGACCTTACAATGGAACTGGACGGCGCACTCACCTCGTCGGTCATCCTCTTCCCGCAGACCAAGGCAAGCATCGGACTGAGCGTGTACTACAACAGCCAGCCCTACACCGCCACGCTCACCATTCCCGACGGCGCACTGAAAGCCGGCAACAACTACACCTACACCGTCACCGTCCGCAACAAGGACCTGAGCATCAGCTCAGCCACTATCAGCGACTGGAACCCGGTGAACGGCGGCAATGTGAATGCAGACCTTTAAGTATATCATTCCTAAAGAACTAAGAATATGAATATTAGACTTCCATTGCATATACTGTCCGCAGCAACCGTCCTGCTTTTTGCAGCGACTGCCTGCACGCAGGACGATCTCGGCGGCGGCATGTTGCCCGAGGGCGAGTATCCATTGGTAATCCGCGTCACCGGCCTGCAAGCCGTGGCAACCCCTGCCTCACGCGCCACTGTGGATGGCGACTGGCAGGGCGTACAGACCGTAGCCCTCAGCGTGGGCGGCACGGTGAAGGAATACGATGTGACGGCATCTGATGCCGACGGCTACAAGACAGCCATCCTGAGCAGCGACACCGACCCCTTCTGGTGGACAAGCCGTGAGGACATCACCGTTTCGGCATGGTGGCCATACGGCACCACGATGCCCGATGTGGTAGTAAAGGCCGACCAAAGCACGAAGGAAGGCTTCGAGGGCAGCGACTTTATCTCTGCCAAAGCCCAGACCGTGCAGTTCGACCACCCGATGCTTGAGTTCAGCCACCGCACGGCGCGTATAACGGTTCTTCTTAAACCGGGAGACGGCATCCCGAGCGTGACGGGAGCCAATGTTTCCGTGACCGGCCTGGGCACGGATAACGGCAATCCCGCCACTATCAAAACATACGCGCCGGACGGCGAGACCTACGAAGCCCTCACCGCACCGCAGACCGTGAAGGCGAATACGCCGTTCATACAGGTGGATTTAGGCAGAGGCACCTACTATTTCCGCCCGCAGAGCGATGTGGTATTAGAGGCGGGCAGCCGCTACACCTACACCGTCAGTGTCACCGCCAAAGGACTGGAACTGGCAGGCTGCACCATCGGTGACTGGACCAACGGCAGCGGCGAAAGCGGCACGGCAGAGGATTTGGGTTATTTCATACAGGACGACGGCAGCTACACAGTCTACACCGCTAACGGCCTGAAGGAATGGGCAGAGGCTGTGCAGACCGACCCTACCATCAACTGCACCCTCACCGCCGACATCAACCTGACGGGCAAAGAGTGGACACCGGTAGGTAATAGCGGTCAAACATACAACGGCACTTTCGACGGGCAGGGGCATACCATCACGGGATTGAATATCTCATCTCCAAGTGAGGCGGTAGCATTATTCCATAACATCGGCGGTGGTGGAAAGGTCATGAACCTGCAACTGAAAGATGTAACGTACAAAGGCAGTACGGCTATGGGCGGAATAGCCCATGGTAACAACGGCACTATCACCGCCTGCTCCGTAATGGGGACACTGACGAATACAACTAATAATGGTGCTGTCGGTGGTATCGCGGCAATCAATTATGGCACCATCACCGCCTGTTGGTTCAACGGTACGATAACCGGAGGAAGCAAGGTAGGTGGTATAGCAGTATTCAATTTTAATGCTGGTTCTTATGATGGAAAAATCACCGCTTGCTACTGGAGCGGTGATGGAATTAGCGATGGCGTTTGGGGTGGATATGACACCATCGGAACCACGAAGGTGGACAACTCGACCGTTACTTGGCAGACCGCTGTTGATGGCATGAACGCCGCCCTCACCGACAACGCCTACCAATGGATATCCGGCACCAATGGTCTGCCCGAACTGAAAAAGAAATAAAAACAGGACAATATGAAACGATATACCTTATATACATTCGCAACCCTCGCTCTGCTCCTTGCGGCCACCGCCTGCACGCAGGACGATGCGGGTCTGCTCCCCGAAGCATCGGAGGGCACACCCACGCTCGACTTCACGCACCGCACCGCCCGCATCAGCCTCACGCTGTCGGGCAGCACATCGGATGTCAGCTCCGTGCGCCTGACGAACCTCTCCACCGCCGACGGCAACCCCGGCGAGATAATCGCCCACCATGCAGGGAGCGGCATCATCTACGAAGCCCTCGTAGCCCCGCAAAGCGTGGCATCGGGCACGGCGTTCGTCAGCATCTCCACCACCGGCGGCAAGACTTACGTCTACCGGATGCGGGACAACGCCAAATGGACGGCAGGCAAAGAATACGAGTATGCGATAACGATTGAGTAGAGCTATAACAAAAAGTGGCATGATTCCTTGAATTTTCCCCGCCAAACCGTTGCCGAATCCGCCGATTATGCCAACTTTGCGAAGCAGAAGGCAGCCAACGATCGTTGGGAACACTCCCGAACCCTCGGCGGACTTGCCAACGATCGTTGGGAGCATTCCCAAGCCCTTGGCGGACCTGCCAACGATCGTTGGGAGCATTCCCGAGCCCTCGGCAGACCTGCCAACGATTGTTGGGAGCATTCCCAAGCCCTCGGCGGACCTGCCAACGATTGTCGGCGGAAAAACAAAGTATCACCTTAAATAGAAAACGATTATGGCACAGCAAATCAAATCTTTCGGAATGAGCGCAATGACCATCGGCTCGTGCAGCGACTTCCACACCCAAGTGAACAAACTCATCACCGCAGCCACGAATACACGAAGCAGACCGCCGAGACGCGGGGAATGCTCGCCGTGCTGGACGACACGGAGAACGCCGCAGCCGTTGCTACATTGGGGCTGACGGAAGAAGTGGAGGCGTTGCGTGAGGCAAACGCCGCATTCGAAGCGAAATTCCTTGAGAAGACCGAAGAGATGAGCGCGCGCATGGTGCAGAGCGACGTGAAGTCGGAAGACGCCGTGGCGGAAGCGAACGCCCTCTACCAGGACATCGTGCAGACGGTGAACGCCTACGCCATCGTGCAGCCCACGGACGAAATCAACTCGTTCATCGCCAGCGTAAACGGCTTGGTGGGCACCTATTCGGGGATAGCCGGCAGCTCGTCGAAAGGCGGCAAAGCCGAGGGCGGCGACACGCCGGAGCCGGAACCGGAGCCTGCGGAGTGAGTGCTTTTTATTCACCACAGATTACACGGATTTCAAAAATTATTGTAGGGGCGTATCGCATACGCCCGAAAACATCCACGTAAATAAGCGGGTGCATTCGGGCGTATGCGATACGCCCCTACAAGCTGATTGGGGAAATGCGGGCGGGCTTTTCAGGAAGGTTCGTTTACGATGTATTCTTTCCGGAAAATGTCGAGGAACAGGAGGAACAGCGATACCATTAGCGGACCGAAGATGATGCCCATGAAACCGAAAATGGGAAGGCCTGCCACTACGCCGAAAATCGTAATCAGCGGATGGATGTTCGCCATTTTCTTTTGCAGGATGAAGCGGATGAGGTTATCGCATTGGGCAACGATGAGGCTGCCGTAGGCGAAAAGTATCAGCGCGTGTACCCAGTCGCCCATGACTAAGAAATAGGCCGTAACCGGGAGCCATACCAATACCGTCCCCACAATGGGGATAATCGACGCGAAGGCGGTGAGCATGGCTGTAAGGACGGGGTTCGGCGCTCCGCAAAGCAGGTATCCGAAGAGGGAGATGATGCCCTGGATGATTGCCAAAAGCGGGATGCCGATAGCGTTGGAGCGGACTATCAGCTGGATTTTCTGCAAGACCTCGCGCTTGTTGTTCTCTTCGAAGGGGAGCAGTTCGGAGATGAATTGCTCCATTTTGTCTCCTTCCCATAGCATGAAAAACAGCAGCATGATAGCTACGGCTAAGTTGATAATCAAGTCGCTCACGCCGGTCATAATGGAATGTCCGATAGAGGAGACTTGGGTAATGACGAACGAGAGGTTCTTTTCTGACAAGACGTCGAAACCGGTCCGTTCTTCGATGATTCCGATCATCTGCTGGGCGGGGCGGATGATGTCTGCTGTATCAAAGTGGAGGTTGGAGATTTGGTTGACCAAAGCCCAGCTGAAAAGCGAAAGAGGAATCAGGATGAACAGGGTCGTCCCGATAGTGACTATCCATACGGCAGCCAGTGGCTTTATTTTGGTTTTCATCCAATTGGTGAAGCCGCGCAGAAGCAGGTAGAGCGTAAATCCTCCCAAGATACCGTTCATGTAGGGCTGGGCTTGGCGGAACAAGAGGATTCCCAAGCCTACGATTAGAATGATGAGCGAGTATTTCCAATATGTCTCTTTCATATTATTATGTAGTTATTGATTGTTCTTCTTTTCTTCTTTTTTCCGCTTTTTCCAAAGCTGCCAGCTGTTGATGATGTTTTGCCAAGCCACGTAGCTGCCCGGTGCGATAGCCGTGACGGGGTTCAGGTAAGTGGTTGCCATCCAAATGGCGAGAATCGTGTTCTTTTGCCCTAATGCCTGCCCTCCGCTGATGCGGTCTTTGTATTTGCCTCCGATGGCTTTCCCTCCCCAGAACTGGAGGCAGCAGATAATCAGCGCCAAAGCCGCAATGATGAATTCCTCGCCAATGGATGTGTTCCCTTCGACGACCGATTGGGTAGTCTGCCCCATTACAATGGTCAAGGCGATTGCCCAGAGGTAGAACGCCATGTCTTTCAGCCCTATCAGGAAACGGTGGACGGGAGGCGCGTACTTCCGTAATAAGACTGCGATGAAAAACGGAAACAGCAAGAGCGGGAAAACTTTTCCTAAGATTTTCAGGAATGCGATGCCGAAAGAGATGTCGGAAGGCTCTATCAGCGGGAACAACAAAGGCACGACAACCGCTGCCAACAGATTGGATGCCAATGTGTAGGTGGTGAGCGATGCCGCGCTTCCTCCCAACTTCCCGGTAATGACGGCGGCAGCCGTGGCTGTCGGGCAGATGAGGCATACCATGGCGCCTTCTAAAGCCGCTTTCCAATAATTGTCGAATCTGAAAACCAATAAGGCTCCGGCAATGAACAGGCAGGAAATCAGCTGGATGAGCAACAGAATGTACGTCCAGCGTCTGGGAGACAAGTCTTTTACCTCTACTTTGCAAAAGGTGAGCAATAGTTGGGTAAAAATCAGGAACGGTGTCAGCCAGGCAATCTGAGCCTTGACGAAAGGCTTTAGCGGAGCAAGGAAGTCGAAGCATGCGAAGCAGAAGTATCCGATGATGCCTGCCAGCATAGCCAAGGGCAATGTCCAATTCTTTATAAACTGTAACATAGAGTGTTCTTTCTTATTTATGCCGCAAAAATAAGGAAAAAGTGAAAGAACGGTTGCATTTTTTTCTGTTTTTATAGACATTCTCCCTTAAAATACAGATTTCTTGTGTGGCATAAGGCAGAAAAGGCAAAAAACTATTACCTTTGCATCGGACTGATTATATGGAAAGGTATAAATTTAACATAGTATTCGTTTTCTGTATCTTTTTATCTTTCTTGCCTGAGATGCTGTCGGCAGGAGTTTCGGATAAATCGTTTACGGTTGTCATTGACGCCGGTCATGGAGGAAATGACCCCGGGGCAGTAGGACGCCGCGGGAAGGAGAAGAACATCAACCTGAGTGTCGCGTTGAAGTTGGGCAAATTGATAGAAGCTAATTGTGCAGATACAAAAGTGGTCTATACCCGTAAAAAAGACACGTTTGTCCCGCTTCACCGCCGTGCCGAGATTGCTAATGCGGCGAAAGCCGACCTGTTTATATCGATTCATACCAATTCATTGGCTTCCCGCAATAGCCGGGTGCAGGGAACTGAAACTTATACATTGGGTTTGCACCGGACGGAAGACAATTTAGAGGTAGCGAAGAAAGAGAACTCAGTAATCCTGATAGAGGCTGATTATCAGCAGCGTTATGCCGGATTCAATCCTAATTCGGCAGAGAGCTATATCATTTTCGAGTTTATGCAAGACAAGTATATGGCGCAAAGTGTAAGCTTCGCCCAATTAATCCAGAAACAGTTCAGGCAAAGTGCCCGCAGGGTGGATAAAGGGGTGCATCAGGCAGGCTTTCTGGTGTTGCGTGAGACTTCGATGCCCAGCGTGCTGATTGAATTAGGATACATTACCAATCCTTCGGAAGAGCAGTATTTGCTGTCGGAAAAAGGCAGTTCGGCTTTGGCGAAAAGCATCTATCAGGCATTCCTTAGTTATAAGCAGGCGGGGAAGCAAGGCAACGTAGCTGTATCGGGCAAAAACATTGAACAGGAAACAGTGGAGGACGAAGTGCAGGCTGAGCAAGATAAAAAGCCGCAGGCAACGCAGTCCGCCCAACCTGTATTCAAGATACAAATCCTTACTTCCGACCGTGTTCTTCCGGCGAAGAGCCGTTTGTTCAAGGGATTGGCTCCGGTAAGCCGGTATAAAGAAGGAGGCATCTATAAATATACGTATGGCGAGAGTACCGATTACAACCGGATCCTTCGTCTGAAGCGTTCGAAAGTCGATGCCAAGTTTAAAGATGCTTTCATTATTGCTTTTAAGAACGGCGAGAAGATGAACATAAACCAAGCGATAAAAGAATTTAAACAAAACAGATAAAAAAGACATGAAAAAGGAGTTTAAAATAGGTTTAGCGGGAATTGCGGCATTAGTCATTTTGTTTTGCGGCATCCATTACCTGAAAGGAATCAACATGTTCAAGCCCGAAAGTTATTATTTGGTCGAGTTTGAGAATGTAAACGGGCTTCCCGAATCGAGTCCGGTATTTGCCAATGGATTTAAGGTCGGCATTGTTCGCGATCTTCGGTATAATTATCAGAAGCCGGGACATGTGCTTGTCGGTGTTGAGTTAGACCAACACATGAAGGTGCCTAAGGGAAGCCGTGCCGAGTTGGTGACGGAAATGTTGGGTACCGTAAAGATGAATTTGTTGCTGAACTTAGAAAGTGCGGAATATTATGGTGAAAACGATACGATTCCCGGATTTGCTAACAATGGCATTATGGGGGCTGCCGAAAAAGACTTGCTTCCTCAACTTCAGCGAATGATGCCGAAAATGGATTCGATATTAGGCTCTTTAAATAAATTGCTTGCCGATCCGGCTTTGGCGAATACATTGCACAATGCCGAGCAGTTGACTGCATCTTTAAGTTCAACCAGCAGCCAATTGGACAAATTAATGCATACAGACGTTCCGCAACTGACCGAGAATATCAATGCTGTTACCTCTAACTTAAGGACAATCAGCGATAATTTGAAAGATGTAGACTATGCATCGACTATTTTGAAAGTGGATTCTACCTTGGCAAATGTGCGCTTGTTGACAGAAAAATTAAACCGGAAAGACAATACATTGGGACTGTTGATGAACGATTCTTCTTTGTATCAGAACCTGAATGCTACTTCTGCAAACGCGGCTAGTCTGTTGCAGGATTTGAAAGAGCATCCGAAACGTTATGTTCATTTCTCTTTGTTTGGGAAAAAAGATAAATAAACTATTATATAGAATTTGTCTAAATAATATGTAAGAAAAAAGGACTAGGTGATTTAATGCTAATGCTTTGATATTCAATCGGTGAATATCAAAGCATTTGTGTCTTGTTAATTTGAGTGTTTGATTGGTAAGGAGTTGAATTGCAGGATGTTGTAATTTTACAAATTCTATGAAACAACTGTTTCGTAATCATTAAAAACAAGCTATTGAAAACCAATATATTATATTTTTGATGTAAAAAACAAGAGATTTTGCATTTGTTTTTATAGAAATAGATTCCGACATTTGCTTTTGAAAAAGTATTGCTTAAAAATAAAAACTGAAATATGATTGAGAACAATCAGGCTATTGTATTGTGGAAACGTTGCCTTGGTTTCATTCGGGATAACGTGAGTACGACAGCCTTTACTACTTGGTTCGAGCCTATCGTTCCTATTAAATATGAAGAGAAGGCATTGACTATTGGGGTTCCGAGTCCTTTCTTCTATGAATATTTGGAAGAAAAGTATGTGGAGCTTTTGCGTACCGCCATTTACAAAGAAATTGGTGAAGGTACAGAGTTGATGTATTCTATCCTTACAGATAAGACTAACCATATTGCGATGGATATGAAAGGGACAGAGCGTTCAGCCGCTTTGCCTCCCCAAAAGCCTATTCATGACGGGAATAAAGCTCCGACATTGTTGCAGGCTCCAGTCGTACAGGATTTAGACCCGCATTTGAATCCGAACTATAATTTTGAGAACTTTATCAAAGGAACAAGTAATGAGTTCTCGTTGACTGTAGCTGAAACGGTGGCACAGAATCCTGCCCGTACTTTCAATCCGTTGTTTTTGTATGGTCCGTCTGGAGTAGGGAAAACCCATTTGATTAATGCAATCGGAACACGCATTAAAGAATTGTATCCTGAAAAGCGGGTGCTTTATGTGTCGGCACATTTGTTTCAAGTGCAATATACCGATTCTGTACGTACCAATCATTTTAATGATTTCATCAACTTTTATCAGCAGATAGATGTACTGATTATTGATGATATTCAGGAATTTGCAGGGGTGACAAAAACGCAGAATACCTTTTTTCATATATTCAACCATTTGCATCAGACGGGCAAGCAGTTGATTTTGACTTCCGACCGTGCTCCGGTGATGTTGCAAGGGATGGAAGACCGTTTGTTGACCCGTTTTAAATGGGGGCTGATTGCAGAATTGGAACGACCGGATATAGAGTTGCGCAAGAATATTCTGCGTAGCAAAATCCGTCGTGATGGTTTGGTTATTCCGGAGTCTGTTATTTGTTACATAGCAGAGAATGTAAATGAAAGTGTACGTGAATTGGAGGGAATAGTCAATTCGTTGTTGGTTTATTCAATTCAATTAAAACGTGAAATTAACTTGGATTTGGCGCAACACATTGTGCAAAAGGCAGTGCGTTGTGCTGAAGTTAAACCGCTTACAGTCAATGATATCATCGAAAAGGTGTGCCAACACTATCAGATTGATGTTTCTGCCATTCATACGAAAACGCGGAAGCGCGAAGTCGTTCAGGTGCGCCAGATAGCGATGTATTTGGCAAAGAAACATACGGATGTGTCATCGGGAAAAATCGGTATGTTAATAGGTAATAAAGATCATGCAACAGTTCTGCATGCTTGTAAGATTATTAAGGACCAAGTGGAAGTAGATAAGGCTTTCAGACATGAAATAGAAGAAATAGAAGCCGGTTTGCGTTAAAATCAAACTTTTTAGAGATATTTCCGGTAGAAAAAATTGCAAATATCGAAAAAGAATACTACTTTTGCACTCGAATTAGAAAAACGGGGTTCCGTAGCTCAGCTGGATAGAGCAACGCCCTTCTAAGGCGTGGGTCGAGCGTTCGAATCGCTCCGGAATCACGGAATGAAAAGCCTACAAACGGATTGTTTGTAGGCTTTTTTGTATGCTTGGCATGAGGTATTAGGGGGCAGAGATTCCGGGGACTTTACAGAGGTGTCCGACAGTGTCGTTCATATGTTAAACAGTTATCGGTTGATGTCATGTCGAATCCATATCGGTTCTCCTAGAGGTTGTACAAAATTAGTTGTTGCACGAGATACTTCCTCAGAAGGCACACTGACATTATCTTTATTAATAAAATCATTAAGTATAAACTGTTCTCCTGCCAATTTCATAATTCTTTCTACAATAATTCGGCGGCTCTGTACATTAAAATAAGGAATGTTATTGTTCATGCAACTGTTTTCTTCCGAACGCCAGACACCATACTGGTATTCATATCCACCTTCGAAAGCACCTACATTATTATATTTATCTATACCTATAAAATCTTTCCAAAGAATTTCGGACAAATCCTCCGTAAAGTCTAAATTCAACTGAAATCCTAATTCTTGCCATGCACGTATATCCCTTTTGCGGCTTTCGGGCATCTTACGTTGGTAATACACATATTCATCACATAAAAATCCAAAACCATGACCGCCGGCTTCGTGGTGAATAACACCTTCAAAATCATTCGGACGTTTTTCTTTACTCATCGGACATAAAGCTATAGAATTCCCATCCGAATACAGATAAGTAGTCCCTGCATATTTCTCACTATTCAATATCACAATTAAGGTCATAGGCTCAGAACCCACGTCTTTTACTTTTTTCGCATATTCAAAACACAGTTCATCATTACAAGTAATAGCTGTACCGTTTCCATATTCCGATTGAAATTTAGTATCAACCCTTTTGTCGTGTTCCCCATTTACGCCTTCTTCTTTCGATTCTGCTATCACTGCATATACATTAAAATAATCTCGATAAGAGTAATAAGGTTCTATAGAAAAGAAATAATCGGCAGCTTGTCTCATTACATTTTCATATCGCCCGCCGACAATAAGGCTTTTTTGGGTAAAACCGTCTCCCATCAAGAATAAATTTACTCCATTCCCTCTTGTAGCTTGCTTTATTTGAAGATAAGAACCATCCATATAATATTCATTCGGATTTCCTTCTTGAATAACGTTAAGCGTATCTGTAAGGCTATATGTCTTATTGCTGATAACGATTTGAGCGGTACGGGATTCCTTTGAGTTATTTTCTGCTATTTCAAATGTTAATGAATGATTGATGTCACCTATAATGGATGATTTCCTCATTGGCTTTACCACATCATATATATCATTCTTTTTATCTGATGTAATCCAATTTGCTGAAATTCCGACATCGTAACGGACATTTGCTTCTACACTAACCTCTAATTCCGTTTCTTCAAATCCTAAATAATATTCTTTCTCATCGGAAAAGTTCAATCGAGATTTAGCCATTTGTGTAACAGAAAGAACCTGTTCTTGACTTTGAGTAAAAAATACAAGGATACAGCTCCTTTTAAATTCTGTCTCATTTTGTTTTGCTGTAAGATAAAGAGAGACACTTCCGTTGTTCTCTTTCAATTCTAACGTTAACCAATCCGGTACAGCACTCATTTCCCATTCTTCATTAGCTATGATCTCTACCATTTCTGTCTTGCATCCTCTCCATTCGAATGTTATAGCAGTCCGAGTTAACGACAAAAAACAGTTATTTTCTTTATTATCACTACAGCCACATAAGAGTAAGCAAAAAACAAATCCTATCCACTTTAATTTATGCATACTGAATCAATATAAAAGATAAAAAC